>Ga0326511_10002059_pt1 | contig 16490 bp, 9 predicted proteins | sample 0_2496_0518_D_FD_203701 | JGI IMG/M metagenome (GOLD analysis project Ga0326511, IMG submission 203701) | Bovine rumen microbial communities from UC Davis, California, United States - 0_2496_0518 | ecosystem: Host-associated > Mammals > Digestive system > Stomach > Rumen | place: USA: California...
AATCTTTGTCAGCAGGTCCTTTAGTTTCATACTATTTACTCTTTTCTACGTAACTCTTTATTTCGTTTATGTCTTAACTGCCCAGTTCGAGCGTAACCTTCTCACCACGTACTATAGCCGCGCCTACAGGTTTGCTCTGCGACTTCACCTTACCACAACCGTGGATTATTACCTTCGCGCCACGACTCTCCACCAGATACACCGCATCACGGGCTCCCATACCCGTCACGTCTGGCATCTTGTCTTTTGCCACCTGTGGAGTACGCTCTACTATCTCTTTGTTGTCTGTACGATTCATCCTGCCCCACACCGGGTTGCCTTCCGCATAACTGCCGTGCCAACCGCCTTCGGTCTTAATGCCTAAGCGCGAGAGCACATAGTCGGCTGCGAGTATGTTTCCAGCCTTTACATCAGGCATCTTAACTGATGTTGAGTCGCCTGCACCCTTAGCATCATACTTCACACGCTTTGCCATGATACCCTCTGCAATGTCGTGGAACACCTGTCCGCTCATCAGACCGCCCGAAGCTGGCAGACCAGCCTTGTGAATACAAACGATACAGGTGTATTCTGGTGCGTTTGATGGGAAATAACCGCAGAATGAGAGGAGGTAGTTAACAGTACCGTTCTTATAGCCACCACCTGATGCCTTCTGTGCCGTACCTGTCTTGCCTGACACCTCAAAATGTTTTGAGCCAGCCGTCTTACCCAGACCAATGCTTACCACCTGACGCAGGATGGTCTGAATCTCATGCAATGCCTTGTCGCCACAAATGTGTTCTTTCAGCACTTCCACAGGGAACTCCTGAATAACCTCACCATTGCGCTCTACACTCTTTACGAACCTCGGACGCACCATCTTGCCGTTATTGGCAATAGCGTTGTAGAACGTACAGACAGAAATAGGAGGCACGTTGGTCTCATAACCGATACTCATCCATGGCAATGCCGTGTTACTCCAGTTGGCATAGTGCCTACCTGTCTTGTCTTTCTTTGGCATACGCACTCTCGGCGGCATGTATTCTGGGAAAGGCAGATGCAGGTTCTCTGCTATGCCCACCCTGTGAAGTCCTCGCACGAACTTCTCCGGATTGTTGTGATAATACTTATCTATCAATGCACTTACACCAATGTTTGAGCTGACCTGCAACACCTTTGGCACCGTGATGAGACCATAGCCGCCTCTGTGCCAGTTGTGGTCACGCATCTTTGCGCCATACATATCACGAATACCGCAACCCGTATCCACCGTCATAGTGGTGTCTATCACACCGTCGTCAAGACCTACCATGAAGCTTGCAGTCTTGAATACCGAACCTGGCTCCAACCAGTCGGCTATAGCGTGGTTACGACCTTCTTTGTATTCGCCTGTGTCAGGGTCACGATCCATGTTTACCATTGCCTTGATGTCGCCTGTAGCAACCTCCATTACGATGGCAACGCCCGTGTATCCGCCAACCTTCTTGAGTTCCTTAATGAGCGAACGCTCTGCCAGGTCTTGTATTCCTACGTCGATAGTGGTCACTATATCGTCACCATTAACAGCAGCAGAATCAAGCATGTCAACCCATCCGTTAAGCACCTTACGGCGGTGCTTGAAACCTGGACGACCCTTCAGTATGGAGTCATAAGCCAACTCGAGTCCTGAATAAGCCACGCCCTTCTCTTTATATGTGTCGCCTACGATACTTGATGCGAGTGAGCCGTAAGGACGGTTGCGCACCATAAACTTCTGTGCGGTAAAGCCTCCGATGCCAGGGCGCAGACGGAATATAGGCAGCTTTTTCACCTCGTTATACATGGTGTAGGTCACGCGCTTCTTTACCACTGGCCAGTAACGGCTGTCCTTTGCGTATCCTGCTTTCAGGTGCTCCTTAAACTCTTCTGCGGTCTGCTCGGGAAACAGTTTGTGCAATCCCATGCACAGTTCATTCAGCGTCTTTGTATCGTTACCTAACGAATCATGCCACAGGGTATCAGCCTTGCCCTCCTTAAGTGCCACAAAGTCCATATACATACGGTACTCGGGCAGATTGCAAGCCATCTGCTGTCCTCCCGCGCTGAGGATGTTGCCTCTCATAGGAGCAACCTCGATACTGTCAAACTTCATCAATGAGTTCACCTCATTCCAATAAGAACGCTGCACCGTCATGATATAAAAGCCTTTTGCCAACACAGACACGGCTATTACGGTCATCACTACACTGATGATCGAATAACGAAGCATTGATTTATTATATTCGAAGGTACTCATTTATTCTTCTATTCTTATTAGGTATGGAGGATCTTGTGGTATTGCGAGAGTGCTGTCGCCGTAGTTATAGAGCAGTTCCATGATGTTACTCTCTCTGCTCTTCTCTGTCAGAATACTGGTGCATACCGTCGCTTTGTAGCGTGCCGCCTCAAGGCTCTTTTCCAGACGGTCTATCTCAACCATCTTTTTCTGACACACGTAACGGTTGCTTATATATATAATAAGGAACGCACTAATGAGCAGCACCAGTCCCATCTGTCTCTGGACGGCTTTGGCTATTATCACACCGCCTAACGTCTTTGAGATGGAGAATGGTGAGGATGTATCCTGCTCCTCTTTAGCCTCACGCTGGATAACGTCCTCAATGGTCTTATGCCCCAGTACGCCACCAGCAGATTTTGGCTTGGCATCACCTTCTTCGGGAACCTCAGTAGCCTCGAGCCGAACTTCATTCAACTCTTCCTGCTCGTTTATGTCCTTATCTTCTTTCATTCTTAGAGTTTTTCCGCTATTCGGAGTTTTGCGCTACGTGAGCGCGGGTTTTTCTGTTGTTCGTCGGCTGATGCCACTATCACCTTGTTGTTTACAAGCCTGTATGGTGTCTCTACCTTTCCATAGAAGTCTTGCACTCGCTTGCCCTCGGCATTACCCGTTTTCATCACGTTCTTCACCATACGGTCTTCGAGACTGTGATATGTTATAACGCTGAGGCGACCGCCTGGTTTCAACAATTCGGTTGCCGACAAAAGCATCTCTTTTAGAGCATCCATTTCATGATTCACCTCTATGCGAAGCGCCTGAAACAGTTTTGCCATGTCTTTTTTCTCACGGCTTTCAGCCATGGTATTAGTGGGTGTCTGCTGTCCTCTCACGACTGTTATAAGGTCCAGCGTAGTTTGTATAGGTTTGTTCTGACGTGCCCTTACGAGCATTGAAGCTATCTTCCTTGAGTTTTTCATTTCTCCGTAGAGAAAGAAGATGTCTGCAAGTCTTTCTTCATCATATTCGTTTACCACATCTGCGGCAGTCATGCCTGCACGCTTGTTCATTCTCATATCGAGCGGAGCATCAAACCTAAACGAAAAACCTCGACTCTCATCATCGAAATGATGGCTCGAAACGCCAAGGTCGGCAAGCAATCCGTCAATCTTTTCAACGCCATAATAGCGCATCCAGTTCTTCAGGTATCTGAAGTTTGAACGTACAAAGGTGAAACCTTCGCTTGCCTCTATATTTTTCTCCGCATCTGCGTCCTGGTCAAAAGAGAACAAACGCCCTTTGCCATTCAGCCTTGAAAGTATCTCCTTACTGTGCCCGCCACCTCCGAATGTTACGTCCACATAAATCCCTGAAGGCTTAATGTTCAAGCCATTTACGCTCTCATCAAGCAGCACGGGTATGTGGTAGGTTGGTTCACACATCTGACATCATTTGCTCCAATGCGTTAGCGAAATCATCTTTCTGCTCAGCAAACTTACTATACTCCGCGTCAGCCCATATCTCTATCGTATCGCCAACGCCAATAAAACGTACTGTCTGCTCTATGCCTGCCATCTCCTGATAGCGGCGTGATATGAGGAAACGACCATTTCCGTCGAGTGACAGAGTTTCAACATCGCTTACATAATGACGGAATATCTGTTGCTGCTGTCTGTTCCAACGGTTCAAGCGCTGTCTCAGGGCATCCATCTGCTCGTTCCACACTGTCTGAGGGTACAACACAAGACACTTCTCATGCACATCCTTACGCATCACAAGCTGCTCTACGCCCTCCTGCTGCAGCACCTTACGGAAGGTAGCTGGCAGGAACACGCGACCTTTTGCATCGGTCTTTGCTTCTATGTTGCCAAGGAATCTCATTTTGTGCACTTATTTGGGTTTTTACCTCTTTTTTATATCTCGACTGCAAAGATACAAATTTTTTCCCCACTCTTCCCCACTTTACTCCACTTTTTTGCCAAAAAGCGCGTTTTTAATTATATTTAACAATTTACAAAACTTAACTATGAACTATGAACTATGAACTATGAACTAAAATTTGTACCTTTGCACGATAATAGAAAAAATTTCAAAAAACATATAATCAAATGGCAAAAAAAGCTCTTTTAATGATTCTCGACGGATGGGGAATCGGCAAGCATGGCAAGGGTGACGTAATCTATAACACCCCTACTCCATATCTTGATTATTTACAGGCAGTTAGTAGCACATCACAGTTGCAGGCATCGGGCGAAGACGTCGGTCTGCCCGACGGTCAGATGGGCAACTCTGAGGTAGGTCACCTTAACATAGGTGCTGGTCGTATTGTCTATCAGGACCTCGTTAAGATTAATCGCGCATGTGCTGACGGTTCTATCTCTAAGAACCCTCAGGTGGTGGAGGCATACGAATATGCCAAGAAGAACGGCAAGAAACTTCACCTCATGGGTTTGACATCTAACGGCGGTGTGCACTCATCACTCGACCACCTGTTCAAACTCATCGAAGTGGGTAAAGAGTACGGACTCTCTCAGCAGGTTTTCGTACACTGTTTTATGGATGGTCGCGATACCGACCCCAAGTCTGGCAAGGGCTTCATCGAGGCTGTGCAGGCTAAGTGTAAAGAGAACGATGCCAACATCGCATCTATCATTGGCCGTTTCTACGCAATGGACCGCGATAAGCGATGGAATCGTGTAAAAGAGGCTTATGACCTTATAGTAAAAGGTACTGGCAAGAAGGCTGCTGATATGGTTCAGGCTATGCAGGAGTCATACGACGAAGGTGTAACCGACGAGTTCGTAAAGGCTATCAGCAATGCCAACGTAAACGGCAACATTGAGGAGGGTGATGTAGTAATCTTCATCAATTTCCGTAACGACCGTGCCAAAGAATTGACACAGGTTCTCACCCAGCAGGATATGCCTGAGGAAGGAATGAACACTATAAAGGGACTGAAATACTACTGCATGACTCCTTATGATGCTTCATTCAAGGGCGTCGGCATACTCTTCCCTAAGGAGAACGTCACCAACACTCTCGGCGAATACCTCTCACAGCTCGGCAAGAAGCAGTTGCATACTGCCGAGACAGAGAAGTACGCGCACGTAACATTCTTCTTTAACGGTGGACGCGAGGCTCCATACGAAGGTGAAGACCGCATACTCGTAGCATCACCAAAAGTTGCGACTTACGACCTCAAACCTGAGATGTCTGCATACGAAGTGAAGGACAAGCTCGTAGAGGCTATAAAAACAGAAAAGTACGATTTCATCGTAGTAAATTTCGCTAATGGAGACATGGTGGGACACACTGGCGTGTATAATGCAATCGCCAAAGCAGTCGTTGCTGTTGACAATTGTGTGCACGATGTTATAGAGGCTGCTAAGGCTGCTGACTACGAGGCTATCATCATTGCCGATCACGGTAACGCTGATAACGCAATCAACCCTGATGGCACTCCAAACACAGCACACTCTCTCAACCCTGTACCATGTATCTATGTCACAAACAACAATTCTGCCACAATCAAGGACGGCAGACTGGCTGACGTGGCTCCAACGATTCTCCACATCATGGGACTGGAACAGCCTGCTGACATGACAGGTGAGAACCTCATTACAGACTAAAGTCGCTATTCATAGATAAACATCATAAAAGGTTGCTCGTTTCACTACAAGCAACCTTTCTTTTTTTATATCCTGGCTTATCATTTCCACCCTCTGTGGTTGCTTAGCTTCCGCATGTCCTAACTAAGTAACCGCGCGCCCTTACTTAGCAACCACACGCGGTAGCTAAGTAACTGCACACATTAGTTTAGTAACCAAAGAGCCCTGCACATTACTGCGCAGGGCTCTTACTATTAGAATTTTAGAGAAGTCAATTAGTCAGCCTCTTCTTCCCCTTCTGCTTCACCACCATATCCGCCAAAACCTTCAAGATTATCTGGGGTTACAGAATCAGCAAGAATCTGAGGCAACTGAAGTTTTACAACATCAGCATTAGGTGCAATATACTCTTTTTTCATATCTTTGTCCTCCTTACTTTATTACTGCACCTGCAGCGTTATACAACTTACCATTCTTAGCAACAACGAGCTGACCGTCAACAATGAACTTGCCTTCAATCTGCTTTGCGTCGTCTTCACTCAAGGTCTCAATTGCAGTAGGATCACCATCAAAAGAGGAATCGATATCATCCTGAGTATTAGTACCTGAATAAGCAAAGTAAGCGCGGAATGGCTTAATCTTATTGGTATTCTCTGAAACAACCTTCTTTATCTGGTTGTTTGTGAAGAAATAGCTGCCTTCAGGCATGTAAACATTCACATCATACACACCAACGAAGCTCCAGTTGTCAACACCCTGAGTAGGAGTATCATTAACGACTGTCACATTTTCTATTGTAGCACTACCGCTATAATTGTCTTCTGCAGCAACCTTGATAGCATAAGGCTTGTTAGCTTCTGTTGCCGTAACATAGTTGAAATTCAGTTTTGACTCTGTGCCACCTACCAGTTTTGCAACCTTCACATTCTCACCGAATGCATCCTTCAACTGTGCCTCAGTCATTGCGAACGGCAGAACTATAGTGCTCCACTTACCGGCAGAGATGCTGCGGACGAGTTGTACGGTTACGTTTTCAGCAGCCACAGGAGTGTAGCCCTGACTTTCATCAAGTGTAACAACAGTCTGCACGATTGTTGCCTCCGAAGCATCGTTAAGACCGCCCATTTCGTTTGCCGCACGTACTGCCCATGTATCTGAAGCAGAAGCATCGCTAATTTCATATGTATTTTCCGTAGTGAATGCCACAACGCTGCCGTTCTTCACGATAGCGTATGTCAGTGCATACTCGCTGTCATCCCATGAAAGAACATTACCATCAAGCACCACGTTCTGTACGCTTGGAGCCTGCTCTGTCAGCTCTGTTGGATCCCAGTCATCGTCCTGACCCATAACGGTAGCAAGAGTGTACTCTGCTGCCTCCTCTGCCGTGAGAACTGGATTGTTGCATCCAGGGTGCGCACCAAAGTCTGTCTTACGACCATCGAGGTCAACAACTGTTCCGCTTGTGAGGTGAGAGTTGTACTCGGCAAAGCGTGCAGGGTAACCGCCACTCATCTCTGACCAGCCTATTGCTGAAGGAGCTACCTCCATCTCGGTGTCAATGAACAGTGCGATAGGAGTACCCTGACCCCAAGGACGACCAAGAGTATAGTTACCATTTACGCCGTCTGCATCGCCTACTATCTTACAGCTCTGGTAGATGTAGCCATACTTCTTTGGCTGAGAAGGAACAGCAGCATAGCCAGCAGCAACCTGACGGAGCGTTACCTGATTGTAGTAAACATCACCCTTACCACACATGTAGTCAGTGCGTCCGCGAAGTACGCCACCCTCAAAGTAGAACTTACCGCTCTGGTTGTTTGATACGTATGTATCCTGATAGCCCCAGAGGCAGGCATCCTTGAAGATGGTACGGTTAGACTGGTCGTTGACTGCGATGTCACGTCCGTGAGCATCTCCCATAGAGGTCTTGATGGTCAGGTTCTGGAAGTAGGTGTTTGTAGCGGTCTTATCGATGATAAGCACGTCACCGTTGCCAATACCCTCCAGAGGACAAGCTATACCGTAGCCGTTGTTCCATGTTGCGTCTGGAGTGATGTTAGTGATGGTTACACCCTCCATGCTCTCACCAATAAAGCTGACGTTTGGAGCGCTGAGGTGTGAACGTGGGTCTGGATATGTATTACCGTCACCGCCTGTTGTTGTACCGTTGGTGTCGAATACATAGTTACCATTCTTGATGAATATACGGAAACGCTCTGAATTAGAAGTGCCACGAGCATTTGCTGCAGCCAGAGCCTCGGTGATAGTACCATCGTCAGGAACGATGAAGTCGTAGTCAGCCTTTGCTACTGTAGGACGGGCCCTTGTAGTGAAGTTGACTGTGATAGGCTCGCTGATATAGTTGTCAGTAAGGTCAGCAACGCTATTTGCCGGTAACGTGAAAGCATAAGCTGTAGAGTAGCTCAGGCCCTTGTACTCAAAGACAACGGTCTTGCCGCTAACCTTTGGAGTGAGCTGCAGGTCATTCAGAGTTGCTGTTGCGCCTTCTGCCACCTTAACCTTCTCATCGAAGGTGAGCACAATCTTGCCGTTGGCACTTGCATTGGCATTACCCTCGGCAGGCACGGTGCTCTGCAGTACAGGGGCAGTGCCGTCGTCAACCAGCTGCTGTGTGCCTGTGATGAAGAACATTGCAAGAGCGTTGCCGTCATTCTTTGATGCAGAGCCGTCAACATTAGAGGACTTGTCAGCTATCATGCGGATATAGAGAGATGCCTGATTGTTGCACGCTGCAGGCAGCTTCTCACTGAAGCTTGCCGGGCTCTTTACACCAGTCATTGTAACAGAACCAAACGATGTCCACGTCTCGCCATCAAGAGAGTATTCTGCATTATAAGTCTGATAAGCATTGTAGTTGTAGAGCATCTGGAACTGGACGTTGATATCAGTAAATGCCTCGGCATTAACCTTTGTCTGCCAGTGGTAGTTGCCTACATCGCCATTCTCGGCACCTGTAGTCCAGTTCACGGCAGCACCCTTGAATGACTCATAGCCACCGCCCTTCTCGGTGCTCTTGTCGAGCCAGCCGGAAGTTGTTGTAGTACCGGTCTGTACAAGGCTCAGAGCATCTGCTTCATTGTCTGCAGCAGCAAAATCAGCTACGCGACCGTTGTTGCCTGCCTTGTAGAAGTCCCAGCCAGCGATGATGTCAGACTGAGAATAAACAGCAGTAATGTCAATATCCTCGTTCATATCTACAGTGATAGAGCCTGTGGTCTGTCCGTCGCTCCAGTTGTTGAAGGTAACGAGACCCTCATACTGGCTCGCCTCAAGAGTAACCTTAGAGCCTTCCTCATACATCATCTTGCCGTCAACAACCTCTGGAGCTGGTGTAGGCTGAACCATGTAGTCGTTAGCGCCCTCTACGGTGTACTTCAGCTCATAGGTATTTACAGGAACGAACTCAGCGGTTACAGTGCTACTTTCAGCAATAGTATAGTTAAGTGTTGGCTCACTACCAATAACTTCACCATCTTTAGTCCACTGCTTAAACGCGTAACCAAACTTCTTCTCAGCTTTCAGCGTAACCTCACTATCCTTGTCATATTCAGAAGCGTAAGGAACTACAGTCACCGTACCTGCGCCCTCAGGGCTAACAGCTGTGGTCAGAGTTACCTGCTCGGCAGTTATCAGCACATTAGCATATACTTCCAACTCAAACATATAGGCATTCTGACCGGTGTTCAGGTTATACCACTGCAGCTGTACATTTTTGCGGTTAATGTCTTTTTCTACCCATGTTGGGCTGCTGGCATATGCATCGCTGATTAATACCCAGTCTTCATCGCCGTCACCCTTTACCTTCAGGCCCCAACCACGATTGCTGCCTGTAGCTCCGTGACGATAACGAATCTTTGTAATATTATCAAATGCGGTGGTCGTTATGGTAGCCTCACTCTTAGCGCCCAAGATAAAGCCCTTATAGGCAGGATCTTCTGATGTCTTGAACTTGTCTTCATTGGTAGCATTAGGGTCAACGGATGTATTCACATACGTGAAGGTAATGTTCTCATTGCTGAAGTTGGTAGTAATCTCTGAAGATGTGCTTGACTTCGTCCAATCCTGGAAGTTGGTGTCAATGATGGCTTTCTCTTTGATTTCACCTTCTGACACTACAGGCAATACTACCTGAATATAACGATAGTAGCTTCCGTCGCCTATTACGACTTCTACGCTCTCGCTCTTATTACCTACTTCGTAGCTTATAGTTTTATTGCTCTCATAGCTGGTCTGCCCATCAATGGTAGTCGAAGTAATGGAGTTGAATGCCTCCATTGAGACTACAGCGCCCTTGCACGATGGGATGGTGATTTTTGTACCCTCATTTACCTGAGCCCAATCAGTATTGCTGGCATTATTAAACTTGCCAGGGTTGGTATCAATAGTAATAGGAACATCGATAGTTGCATTGCCTACAGTAGCCTGCGCAACCCAAACATTACCGTTTACATTCTGCCACTGAACAGCTGGAGCCCCCTGATCTCTGCGGAAGTTCCACTTGATAGTAGTCGCCTCAGTGCGGTCTGCCAGAGATACGGTATTCTCTGTAAATACAGGCTGAAGTTCTACGTCTGACTCAGGTACTGTATATTCTGCACCTGGGGCATATTCATTGGTTCCATCGCTCCATGCTGTGAGGGTCTTGCCCTCTACGTACATAGTATAGTTAGTAGGCAGGGTAATGGTCTTACCGACCTCCTTCTTCTGGGAAGCAGGAACAATTGCGCCTTCAGCCTCGCCAGCAGCAAAGCTGACGGTAGCCTCATCAATCAAAGTTGTCGGGTCAACTGCCTCTACTGAGATATATGGGAGATAACCGTTATGCTTTATCGTCAGAGTGGTAGATGCAAGTCCCTTGTAAGTGGTATAGGCTGTCGTACCTTCTATATCGTTTGACGTCCAACAAGTCTTAAGTGGAGTAATATCCGTCACCCCGTTCTCACTGTCAGTAATAGTTCCGTCCTGCGCACCATACTGGCAACCTCCAAGACCAATCTTTACCGGGCCATCCACATTAAGCGTTATCGTACAGTTTACCCAGCCATGCTGAGCATCATTGAACCTTGCTGAATTTACGGTAAATGTAGCATCGCTTGCATCAAAATCTGTTGCGGAGTATGTGCCGTCAGAAGCAACCTTCACACCAAACTTAGTGACAGAAGTGTTAAACACATCGCTTGTCAGCTGCACGGCAAAGTTCTTGAAAGCAGTGGCAGCAGCAGACTGATCCTGCTCAACCTTTACACCGAAAAGGTAGCCACCACCCGTTGTTGAAATAACCTCTACATAGCCACGGTTCACATCAAAAGAGTTTGCCGTGTAGGTATTGGTGTTCTGCAGTGGCTCTCCGTTGTCAAAGCAGTAGTTTGAAAGATTTGTATAACCTGTCACCGTAACCACGTCCTTTGTTGAAACCACCGGAACACGGAGAATCGTTCCAGCATCAAACTGAGCATTGTTACCATTAGGACCCAACTTGCCGTTGGTAGCGTCAACATAGAGTTCTATGCCTTCTACATTTGACTCCAACGTTCCTGTCCCATTTTGAATGGCAGTAAACTCCCGTATGCCTTCAGGAACCTTATTCTGCCAGTTCCATTCGGCAGTAACCGTTTCCGCCAACGCACCACTTGTTCCTAAGATGCTTAGTAGCATCAGAGAGAACAGATAGATTAGTTTTTGTTTCATTGTTTTGTTTAATTAGTTTATAATTTGGTTTAGTTGAATATTTTGTTATATCGTTATATTTCTGTTACACATTATTTATAATACGCAGCGCGCATACGCGCACATAACACCACATAAGTCAACATTTACATGTCAACCCGTGAAGACCATAGTACTGAAGTGCATTTCTCTCATATAGAGTACACATTCTTAATGAAAGTAAAAGATTAGTTAGCTGGTAGATACTTTTGATTTAGTGATGCAAAGGTAATCATTTCTGTTCTATTACGTATCGACATTACAGAATTTAACACAAAAGCAGTGCTTTTTCTGTAACTAACCCACACATAAAAAAGCTGGTATGTCTTCAACTGAAGAAATACCAGACTTTATTAACTAACTACTAATTTTTTACTAACTTAAAAAGTCGGAGCTGTCACAGCTGCGTATCTTCCTGTTGCAAAGGTACAAAGTTTTAGAAAAATTGGAGGGGTAAATTCATCTCAATTGGGTGCATTTTTATTTCAAACTGCATTATTTAACGAATTGCCCACTCCTCTACTTTCCAATATTTGTCGATTTAATCGGTATTTTCTTCTTTGTTACTTTTTTATGTATTTCACTCCATTCAGCACATAAATGCCATTTGGAAGCTTGTCATAATCATCAGCCTTGCATACATAAGCGCCCATTACTGTGTAGATATGGTCTGTCTTGAGCAACTGACGAGATGTTGCAACCTCTGGTATCTCCTCTATATGTGTGGAGATATATGTTTCGCCTGCTATGCCCGCATTCGGCTGTATCGCAACAGTCTTCTTTATGTCGGCATCTGCTGATGATGTTGACACTTGCAGCGTTATGCTGTTGCCATCAACGATATACTGGTGGCTTGCCTCGCAGTAATAGGACAGAGAGCGATAGCTTACAGGAATATCGACTGTCTTCTCTTCGTCTGGTTCAAGCTCCACGCGCTTGAAACCTACGAGGCGCTTGTTGAGTGTGCCGTAATTGGAATCGCCATTGAAGTTGGCATAAACCTGAATGACGTCTGCACCCTTGCGACTGCCTGTGTTCTTTATCGTTACGCTCACGTTGCCGTCAGCACTTGCGGAAGGTGTTGATGTAGCAACGGCATTGCTGTAGTCAAAGGTGGTGTAAGAAAGACCGTGACCGAATGGGAACTGTGGCGTGCCCTTCTGCTGCTTCTTGGTAGCCTTGCCATAGTACATATAGGTGTAACCCCAGTCATCGATGTTGTACTCCAGCATACCGTCAGAACCAGCGTGGCTGCCTGTTCCAAATGAAGACTCACCCTTCTGTGGCAGTTCGTTGATATCAGCATACCATGTAGAGGTGAGGTGACCAGAAGGATTGATGTCGCCGAAGATGGCATCGCAGATAGCCTGTCCCTGCGCCTGACCGCCATACCATGCCTCGAGGATGGCAGGAACATTGCTTATCGCTGAGAGATCGAGAGAAGAACCAGACTCGAGAACAACAATGACATTGCTGTTTACTTCGAGGAGTTTGTTGATAACCTGTGCTTGGTTGCCTGGCAGGGTGAGCACCCAACGGTCGTGACCCTCGGTGCCTGTCTCGTGGCTTGCCGGCTTAGACCAGTCGGTACCACCGAGGAAGATGACGTAGTCAGCCTTCTTGGCTACTGCCACGGCACGGTCGATCATAGCATCGGTGGCTGCTTCGTTGACACCTGCTGAGGTGCTTACCATATAGAGAGGGCCCTGTGTCTCCTCAGCTGGGAGCACTGTAGGAGCATTAGGATTGGTGAAGTTGAAATACTGGTAGTTGCCTACATAGTCGTTTGTGCCAGAGAACTTCACGTAAAGGTCATGCTTGCCTTTCACGACGTCTGGGTTGACGCTGGCTGTAACTGTTGTCCACTTTGTCCATCCACCAGTGTTCTGGTTATCTACCGTGAGGAAAGGCTCGTTATCCTTTGAGTCGAGGATAAAGCTGACTTTGCCTACGCCTGTGTCCTTTGCTCCGCATGACATAGCGAAATTTGTGCAACCATACTCGCCGAAATCCACATCCTTGTAAAGGAATATGTCGCCGGGGGCTGTATTCTCAAGGTTGCCAGCTCCCTTGTCGTTGCTTGATGCGCCACGCTTTGACACAACTGCCTCATCGAAAGGAACGGCAGCTATCTCGCCGGTACGTTTCTTCTCTACCACGAAGTTCATCTTCTTGGCAAATGCCTGATATGGTGTGGTGGTATAGGTAGGTTCGCCTGAATAGTCGCCAAGCTGAATAGCATTAGCATATGGACCTATGAGTGCCACCTTTTTTCCCGATGGAATCGGCAAAATATTGCCTTCGTTCTTCATCAGCGTCATAGACTCCTGAGCAGCCTTGAGGGCGAGAGCCTGGTGCGTCTCGCTCTCTATGTCAGAAGCACTGACGTTATTCCATGGAATAGTGACATAGTCTTCATCAAACTCACCGAGAGCAAAGCGTGTCTCAAGAATATCAACGAGTGCCTCATCAACCTTCTCTTCTGTCAGGTTAACATATCCGAGTTCGTCAGCAGACTTGTATTCGCTTGACAGGGCATTGCGCAGTGCACGCTGCAATACTGCAGAAGAGCTGTACTGCTCGCAGTTTGAATTCAAACCGGCATTGAGACACAGAGCCGTAGCACGTGCTTCCATCATCATTTCCTCACTGGTAGAGTTCTGATATGGATTCTTCCATTCTGTTGCCCCAGTAGCGATAGTGCCTGCTGCATAGTTTCCGAAATACAGATGCTTAGTAGAGCGATATACGTCTGAAACAGCAGCGCAGTCAGATGTTACATAGCCCTTGAAGCCCCACTCCTTACGCAGAATGTCTGTTAAGAGCATCCTATTACCAGAACAAGGCAGTCCGCCCTTTGCCTCTGAGGCACCTGCCCCACCCGCATTTTTCTCGCTTAAATCGGTGGAAATTGCATTATATGCAGCCATGATAGACTTCACTCCTGCGTCCCTGACGCACATCTCGAATGCCGGCAGATAATACTCACGCATATTCTTTTCGCTTACGAAAGACGTAGTGGAGTGACGGCCCTGCTCGTAGTTGTTGGCTGCAAAGTGCTTGGCACAGGCAACAATCTTATAGTAAGGGTTGCTCTCATCCTGGGTTCCCTGAATACCCTTAATAAACTGAGTTGCCAGAGTACCACAGAGCAGTGGGTCTTCGCCATAGTTCTCCTCCTCTCGTCCCCAACGTGGGTCACGAGCCATATTGATAGTGGGCGACCACACATTTAAGCCAATCTTCCATCCTTTCACCAGACCGTTACGCTGATTGGTTTTATACCTATGGTATGCGCGAGCCTCTGTAGAGATGACATCAGCACACTGATACACCAGCTCTGGATCCCATGTGGCAGACATACCTTTAGACTCTGGGAAAGAAGTAGCATTGCCCATGCGAGCATAGCCGTGAATAGCCTCATTCCAATACTGATAGTGTGGCAGAATGGTAACACCATCGCGCTTCACTTCATCGGTAACGATGGAACCAAACTGACCTGCCTTCTCTTCAAGCGTCAGTTCCTTTACCAGGAGTTTTGCTCGCTCACGGAATGACAGCGAACGGTTGAGCCAAGGATACTTCTCAATGTCTTGAGCTGTCGCACCAACGCTCACAAAAGTTAAAAGGGTAATAAATAACTTTTTCATTTAGGAATAATAATATTGTTTGTTAGTTATGTTTCACTCTGCAAAAGTACATTAAAAAGAGCATTTGGAGGGAGGAAAATCGTTGCAATAGGGTGTAAAATCAATATCTTTTTGGTAACTTTGCAACAAAATTACCAACAATAATACAATTTTACCCCATCATGGACGTACAGATAGAAGCGAGTTGGAAGGATGCATTAAAGGAAGAGTTTGAGAAAGACTATTTCATCAAACTGACGGAATTTGTCCGTAATGAGTACAGGCAGCACACATGCTACCCACCAGGCAACGAAATATTCAATGCCTTCAACCTCTGTCCTCTCAGCAAGGTGAAGGTGGTGATACTCGGTCAAGACCCATATCACGGGGAAGGGCAGGCTGAGGGTCTCTGCTTTTCTGTAAAGACTGGCATCGCCTTGCCACCTTCGCTCATCAATATCTTTAAGGAGGTAAAGGATGATATCGGTACCAGACCTCAAATCATAAAGGACTTGCAAGGTAAAGATATGTATGACGGTTCGTTGCGCAGATGGGCACAACAGGGTGTCTTCCTACTCAACACATGCCTAAGTGTCAGACAGCATGAGGCTTTTAGCCACTCACGTCAGGGATGGGAATCATTTACCGATGCCGTAATAAAGATAATATCAGAAAAGCAAGAGCATGTTGCCTTCATGCTCTGGGGCGGACCGGCACGCTCAAAGAAAAAAATAATAGACACCTCCAAGCATCTTGTTCTTGAAAGTGTCCATCCTTCTCCCCTATCCGCTAATCGAGGCGGATGGTTTGGTAATCATCATTTCTCACGTTGCAATGCCTGGCTACAGGAGAAAGGCTTAACTCCGATTGTCTGGTAATACCTAATTTAACGCCAGTTATCTTGTAATACCCTAATTTATCGCCAATCGTCTGGTAGATTCTCAGCAGCCTCACATAATGCCTGATACCACTCCTCTCCAAAACGGCGAATCAAGGGTTCCTTAAGGAATTTATAGATAGGCAACTTTAGTTCGTTACCTTTCTTCACGGCATCCTTACAGACATGCCATCTGTGGTAAGCCAAGGCTGTCAGTCCGTTGCTAAGGGTATCCTCACGAATGGGATAAAGGGCGCATGACATAGGTTTCTGCCACTTTATCTTTCCCTCTCTGAATGCCTTTTCGTAGGCGCACAAGCAACAATTTTCTACGGTTTCACCGTTAATTTCTATATCTTTGTAGCATGTAAAGACACAATCCTTGCCATTCACGATACTGGTAACGAGGTCAC
>Ga0326511_10002060_pt1 | contig 16489 bp, 23 predicted proteins | sample 0_2496_0518_D_FD_203701 | JGI IMG/M metagenome (GOLD analysis project Ga0326511, IMG submission 203701) | Bovine rumen microbial communities from UC Davis, California, United States - 0_2496_0518 | ecosystem: Host-associated > Mammals > Digestive system > Stomach > Rumen | place: USA...
CCTCACCTTCGCACCAGCAACTTCCCCAGCCTTTCATCATGTACCTGGATGCATCAGGTGAAGGCAACAACCAAGATGTCATTATGCTGACTAATAAATTTATTAATCAATTTCAAAATAAGTATTGACAATATGTCAATAATATAATATAATAGTATTGAATTTATGGAAGGAAAACCTATTAAACCAGAAAGGAATAATTTTATGTATGTATTAGTTGCTTGTGAAGAATCACAAAGGGTATGCATTGCTTTCCGTAAAAAAGGGCATATTGCATATTCATGTGATATTATGGATGAATCTGGTGGTCATCCTGAATGGCACATTAAATCTGATGTTGTACCATTATTAAATGGAAACTGTTTTTTTAAAACTAATGATGGATTAGAACATCAATTAATCGGTAAATGGGATATGATAATTGCATTTCCACCTTGTACCTATTTAACCAATACACAGAATTGGTGTTATAATGTAGATAAATTTGGTTATGAAAAAGTTAATGAAAGAAAGAAAGAAAGAAAGAAAGCATTGGAATTTGTTATTACAATTTATAATTCAAATTGTGATAAAATATGCATTGAAAATCCTATTGGTTATATAAATAATCATTATATGAAACCTACGCAAATAATTCAACCTTGGTTTTTTGGTGATAATTTTACTAAAACAACTTGTTTATGGTTAAAAGGATTAGAACCTTTAAATCCTTTAATAAAAAATAAACCTTTTAATTGCTCATCATATGCTTATGATAATTTATATGATGAAAATGGCAAAATTTTAGCATGGAACAGTAAAGAAATCAAAATATTAAGGTCAAAAACATTTCAAGGTGTAGCCAATGCTATGGCAGAACAATGGGGATGAAAGGTGGTGATTAAATGAAAAAAGTATATTATAACCGACCAATGACATGTAAAGAATTTGCACATGAATATTATCCTGAATTGACAGAACCAGAAATGTTTTGCCCATTCACTTTTGGATTATCTGTTAAGGATTATAAAGATGGATGTTTTTCAGATTGTCATTCCTGTTGGAATCAGCCTGCAAAACATCATGGTAAATGGATTATGAAAGTGAAGGTGATTAAATAATGTTTAAATTAAAAAAGAAATCAAATTATGCTATTATTAATATTGATGAATTTAATTCATTAGATTTATATGATTTAAACTATAATGGAACTATTTATGTATATGTTGGTAGTTTACATGAATCAATTAAATCACATTTAGAATCATTAGAATTATCGCACATGAACAGAATGAATGATAATGAACCTTGGATGAATATGTTTATTATTGAAAATTGTGATTATATTGATATTGAACCTATGTTGTTACATAATTTATTGATGTCTGATGATTATACATTATGTGAAATTGTGCCAAATGGGGAAGGATGGTTTTAATGAAAAAAGATAACATATCAGAAACAATGGGATTATTAAATATCCTTTTGATGATGAAAGAACGGATTAAAGTTCAAATTGAAATGGATGATACATTTATTGATATTTATGAACCATTATCATGTTTATATGATTCTGAACATCAAATGATTGTTTTTAAATGTGAATCAAGGATTGATATGATACCATTTCAGGAAGTTAAAAATATATCTGTTATAAGGAAAGGAACACATGATGAAAGAATTTTTTAATTTTTCAGATGTTGAGATGTTCAGCAGGGAAGACACATTATTATTTGGTCTTGTATTTTGTTTAATTATTGTTTTAATATTAATGATATATTTTATCATTAATTTTATCCAAAGTCTTATTACAGATAAAATTTATTATCATTATAAGCATAAAGCAATAAAGGAATTAAAAAAGTGTTTAAGGCAGATTAGAATTGAGCATGAACAGAATTATGTTCAGAATTTTGAAATGCTTTATTCAGCAATCAAGGAAGGTGAAAATACTAATGAAAAAAATATACAGTAAAATTGAAACCTTAAATTATATAAATGAAGAATTACAGAAAAGAAATATTTCCAATTATGATTTATCCTTAATTTTAAATATTTCTGTTTCTGCAATTTCAAGGAAATTAAACGGAAACAGGGATTTTACAATTCAGGAATTAATCACCATATCAGATTTATTTGAAATGGATTTAATGAAAATGATTCAATTTAAAAGGAAGGTGAAGTGATATGGCAAGAACATCAAAAAGTGTTAAATTATATCAGGATATTCATCAGAATCCTGAATTAAGGCAGATTAATACAGAAGTTAATCAGATTAATGAAATGATTGCCAGAATGGGAAGGTCTGAATATTTTAAAGACATTGGATTACCTGAAAGAATGGATAAATATGCTTTAATTGAATCGGCAAAAACAGACATTGAAACAACTAAAAGTTATTTATCTGCCATTAAAGGAACATTAACTAATATTTGGAATGAAAGAAGAAGTGAAACTGCATTATCAAACAGAACTGGAATAATCAGGTCTGATGGTGAATATATCAAAGTTCTTAATTTAGCACCTGAATCATCTGCGAAAAGGTCATCCAGAACAGGCAGGGGTATTCTATCTGAAAAATCAACCAGAACATTATTGGCAGATGATATTGAAATGTTAAAACGCTTAACAAAAAAATCAGATGTAGAAATTATGAATTTTTTAAATTTGTGGTATTCATCACCAGAAGTTTCTGGTGGTCAACTTCTTGAAAATTTTGTAGATGGTGTATATAAAGCAGAATATTCTGGTCAAGGTGCATCACAATCTTGGGGAAGTCCACCTGTTAGAATGATTATTGAAGAAAGAATCATTGAAACATTTGATATTAATATTGAATATGATGAAACAAATGTAAATGCATCATGGGATACTGAATCAAAAATGGGAAATGAACTTTTTCAGGCATGGATGGATTTATTTAATTAAGGGAAGGTGTTATTCTTGAAACGATTACAATATAATTATTATTTGAATGGTAAAAAGTATTCAAGAACAACACTTGCAACTATGGTTGGTTCAGATTCATTTTATAAGCATATTAAAGATTATGAACATCATCCAACAAGATATACAAATATTAAGAAAACATCTTATGGTTATGATTATCAATTCACAAATGGATTATTTAAAGGGGATGTGGTCAATATTCATATTAAGAAAATAACAAAGCAATCTATTAATCTTGACCAATATTTTTATGCTTTAGATATAGAAACAAGCACATTTTATAACGAAAAAAATATTGATTGGGAATATCAGATAAAAAAAGGAAAAAGGGAATTAAAAAGGTTAAATCCAAAAAAACCTGTATCAATACCATATTTAATTGGTGTTAGGGGATATGACATTAACAGAATGGTTGAATCACCTGTAACATCTGGTTATATTAAACAGATGTTCATTGAAAATAATTATGATGGTTATTATCCAATGAGAACTTATGACCAGTTAATTCAATGGTTGGTTAATCTTTCTGATAATGCTGAATTGCACAATACAGTTAAATTTGTAGTAATTCAGAATATGGCTTATGAACATTCTTTTTTACATGCTAATGTTTACTGTAAATTACCTGATGAATATAAATATATTCCACATTACATTAAACCACATAAGCCATTATATATTGATATATATAAAAAAGATGATTTATGTATCAGAATTCTTGATACATACCTGTTAACAGGTAATTCAATTGGTGCTTATGGTTCTATATACGGATATGAAAAACTTGATAAAACAGATGATTATAAATCATCATTTACCCCTTGGTCATATCTGGATGAAGATGAATATATTTATAATAAACGCGATTTAGATATATCTGCATTAATGTTTGTGAATGTCATTAAGGATTTAATGAATTCTTGCAATAAAAAAATAAATGAAGTATTACCAAAACTTTTTACTAAAACAGGCATAACCAGATTAAAGAATAAATGGTTATTTGAAAATCAGAAAGATAATTTATATTATAATCGATATGATATGTTAAAAGATAATCTGAATGCTGAAATTGAAGTGTTTTCAGATTGTGATGGAAATAAAAAGAATGTTAAACTGTTTGAATTCAACCATGATTGTTTTATAGGTGGATTTGTCAGGGCAAATGAAAAAACTGTTTATAAGATTCAGGAAAAGGTTAAATCTATTGATATAACATCTTCATATCCATATTCAATGAAATCAAAATATTTTGGCTATCATTATATATCAGCAGATGAAGATTTTGATGCAACTGCATTTGTTATTAACTGGAAAAAAAGATGTGATGCAATACAGGAAAATTTTAATAAGATGTTATATTATTATTTTAACAATTTTCTGATGTTTTATCTTGATAAAAAGAAACCATTCTGGAATGCATCCATTATTATTATGAATGTGAAACCAAAAAAATTAAATGGTGATAATTCAATGCTTATAATGTCAACATCAAAAATTATTGATAGTGATAATGCGTATGTTAATAATGGAAGAATTGTTACCTGTGACAGGGCAACATTAAATGTTTCTGCAGTTGAATTATTTAATTATTCATTAATTTATGATTTTGATATAATAGGTGTTTCATATTTTGAATATGCAACAAAAACAGGTGCATTATCCAATTCAATGAAAAAAACAGTTGATTATTATTATAAAAGGAAATCTGAATTTAAAATATTGGTTCAGGCTGATAATAACGGAACAGTTCTGAATGCTTTAAAAAATGTTGATTCCTTGAATGATTTTGAAATTAATTATATTAAAAATCATTATAAGGATGAAGATTTTCATACATGGCTGGAAGTTCAATTAATGATTCAGAAATCTGATTTAAATGCACAATATGGAATTAATGTTGAATCCCCTGCACATGATGAAATTATCTGTTCAGATAATAATGAATATACAGTTATTTCAAATGAAGTTGAAAACAGTATATTCAGAAGAAATTATAAAGTTGGAATTTTAATTACTGCTTGGTCAAGGATGCATTTAATTCTGATGTCACTTTATCTTATTAATGAAGGTGCAACCATTCATTACTGGGATACTGATTCAATTAAATTCACATCTGAATCTGATTTGGATTATTTAATTGAAGTATTTAATAAAAAGGTTGGTAAATTTGAAAATTGCGACGGAATAGGACAATACACTTTTGAATATCTGAAAGGTAAAAATTATTCTTATGAAAAATTCATTTCAGGTGGTTCAAAAAATTATTGGTATATGAATAATGGAAATGTTGATTTTACAGTTTCAGGTTTATCATCAAAGGCAAAACCAATGTGCAATCAATATTTTCAGAAAAACTGCAATTCAGATTTCAGAAAATTTGTTATTGAATGTCTGCAACCTATGACCGATTTTGATGGTGAATCAATTAATACTAATTTAACTGATTATACCAATCAACAAGAAGAAGTTGATGATGTTTTAAATGGTTATCCTTTCAAAGGTTATTCAGGTGTAGTGATTAATCTGCCACAATCAAGGGGATTATTACCATATCCATCCAGATATATTGAATCAAGGTTTTTTAATGAATATGGAATAAGATGTAAACCACAATTATTAATTAAGGATGAATCTGAAGTTGTAATTCTTGAAATTAAAGATGATAATACAAAAGAAATATGGGGATTAAGATGATTATTTATAATGAAAAAAATGAATTAATGGATATTCCAAATTATTTTGATATAGTTAAAAGGGGTTATTGTTGTGTTGAAAGTAAACAATTATTCAAATTCAAAAAATGTCCGTTATGTAATTTTGATGAAGAAGGAAAAATATGTAAACCATATCAATGTGAAGATTTTGTAAAACTTTATTAGGAAGGTGATTATATGGAAAAATTAAATGAAGAAAAACTTAATAAAATTAGAACATTTTTAGTTGACAATATTTATCGCAATCCTGATTTTATGTTTAATGATTCAGTTCGTGGTGAAGATGAATTTGGTGTTTTGGATTTAATTGAAGTAATAACAGATTTATATGAATTATTACATATTGAAGTAATGAATGAACCATACGATTATATGTTTCATTGGGCAAATAAAATAGGTGCATGGGTTGAAACAGGTAATTTTTTAAAATTAATTGAAGGTGAAGATGAATGAAAACATATATTGACGATTTAGAAACAAGAAACAAAGTTGAATACGAAAACGAAAAATATATTGCATATTCGTATGATGATTTCTTTTTAGGTGAATGGGTAGGTAATATTAATATTTTTGATAAAAAAACAGGAAAAGCAATATTTCATGCAACTACAATTAAAGCATTGACTTATAAAGAGTTGAAAAAACAAGTTGAAGGATTTGATGATTTTAGAAAGATAATAATGGGGTAATAAAATGAAATATTATAATGTTTATGATTTACTTTCAGAAGTTCCTGATGCTGATTTTTATATCATCATAGGTCAGCGTTCAAATGGAAAATCAACATCAGTTGGTGCATTTATGATTGATGAAAATCAAAATGATGATTGCATGTTTGCTTATTTTAGCAGATTGGCAAATATTTCAATTATTAAAGATATGGAAGAAGGAAATGGTTATTTCACTGGTTATCTTGAAAAATATGCATTGGATAAATACCATAAAAAATTCAGCGTTAAAGATAACGCAATTTATTTAGGTGAAAAACCTATATGCAAACAATTTTCATTATCCCTTTCAGGAAAATACAAATCAAAACAATATGATGAAAATTATAAATATATAGTGTTTGAAGAATTTGTTTCAGAAGATGGTGTATACATCAGAAATGAATGGAACAGGTTCAATTCCGTTATATCAACTATAACCAGAAATCGTGGTGCTAAAGTTTTTTTAATTGGAAATACTGTTTCAAGATTCAATCCGTATTTTGAAAACTTTGGAATTGATGTTATGTCACTTGATATTAAAGCAGGTGAACATAGAGTTATTCAAACACCTGAAGGTGCAAAAGTCTGTATTGATTTCTGTGATAATGTATATCAGCAGGAAGAAGAAATTTCTTCTGTTCTGAAGGTTAAAGATAATAAAATTGCATTTACAACTGATTGGATGCAGTCTGATATGGTCATAGAACCTTCTGTAATTGATTTATTAGCAAATCAATATAGAACCATACCTGTTTGTATAATTGCCCTTCAGACTAAATCTGATGTAGAATTTTATAATATGTTTTGCCTTTATGAAGGTGACAGAATAGCATGTAATATTTTAACGCAAAAATCATTGGATAAACAAAAAGAAATTGATGAACTGGATTTGAATGATTTTGTATTTTATATTGATGTTAAACCAATTGAATGTATAAAAGAAAATGTAAAATCATATATTGATTTTCAGAAATTTTCAAATCAACCTTCATTAAAAAATGTATTCAACCAAACAACATTTTTTGAAAATGATAAAATAAGGCATCAATTTCATCAGAAACTAAAATTCATTGAACCAAGTGAAAGGATAGGTGACAAATACTAAATGAACATAGGAAAAAGAAAAAAAAGAAGTGAAGATGAATACATTCCTGAATGGGAAAAAAGATGTGATGTTGGAATGTTAGAATGTCAGTATTGTATGGATTTTGACAGAAAAAAACAATGGTGCATTCATTATATGGATGAATATATTCAACATTTGAAAAGCGGAAAAAAGATGCGATAAAAAAGAAGGCAGGAATAAATCCTGCCTTTTTTATTAAACTGTTACACCATAAACATCATATAATGCATCTGCTGAATAATGACCATCATCAGATATTAAATGCCAATTTCCATTATATGATTCCCAATATTTTACAATATAATCATCATTACCAACTTTTTGTACTGTAATTTTTCGACCATTACCAAGATTAAATTCTTTCATAATTCATCATCCTTTCAAATATTCCTGTGCAACATAATACTGTTCATTATTGAACCATACAATGCACATTTTATATTTCTTTTTATTAACAGTTTTAGTTCCAGCGTTTTTTACAATCACTTTAACTTTAGTTCCGTTAGGAATTGCACCAATGGGATTTGATTTTATATGTTCATAATAATGTAAACCACCATTTGCAGAAACTGTCATTGTTTCAGTTTTCTTTCTTAATATACCTGTTACATAATAATTTGTAAATGGTTTATTGCGTTTGGTTACTGCATCATGGTTTCCAGTTCCGTTTTCATCATAGTATGTTATTGATTTGCCTTTTACATGGTCACACACAAAAATATGTCCATAAGTTCCTGATGTCCGTATACCAATATCACCTTTAAAAACAGAATTGGTTGCAGTTGGTCTTTTATTATTAATGATAATAAAATCAAAGTTCTTTTTTATAATAGGATTAGTATTCCTATTATACCACCATTCCTTTGCATCACCCATTGAACCACATTTGATTCCAAAACATTTATCAAGATAAAGTTTTGCAAAATCAACACATTGAACACCTGCATATCCATCATAATCAATCTTTTTACCAAGATATTCTTTTATGAATTCTTTATAAGTCATCATAATATCACTTCCTTATCTGTTTGATAAACCAAAATTACCAACATTTGAAATTGATGTATGCCAAATATGAACACCTGATTCAAATGCATTTTTTATAACAGATGCATATTCATCTGGTGCATCAATTTTCGCATTTAATTTAGCAACCTTCATATAGTTCCAAGAAGGTCTTGATGTTATATTAACGCTTTTGATTTCATCAATGGCATAACCATACACATCAAGATAATCATCAATATATTCACATTCTGCCCAATTAGGGGAAACATCAACAAGTCTTGGAACAGGTCTGTTTCCTGTAATTGAAATAAGATTACCTGATGAACCTGTATTTACACCCCTTTGTCCGATTGCATCAATCATATTTCTTGCATTACCAACAACTGAACCTGCATCTGATAAAACACCCATCCAGTTACTGGTTGAAACATCACTTACCATATTTGCAACTGTGCCAATTCCACCAATGGCAACTGATAATTGATTTAAAGTTTTATCTAATCCAGTATTAGCATCATAACCGATTCTTGATTGACAGGAATAATTTAATCTATGCCAAGAATCAGATGAATTTCTATAATCACCGATATGAATTAAAAAACCATCTGTTCCCATCTGATTTGCATATAATCCAACAGTTGGTGATGATGTTGTAAACAATTCAGGTTTCAATGCTATCTTGAATCCGTTTCTGGTATATAAACTATAACCTTTGCACATTGAAGTTAGCATTTTTTTATTTCTTGGTGTGTATGAAGTTCCATTTTTTTGAACTGCAAGTGTATTTTGGTCAAGTGTTAAATTAATTTGTTTATGCACAATGTCATTTGATGCCCAAGTTGATGAATTACCTTTAACCCATGTAGGAATAGCATATAAACCAATTAATTCGTTTCTGTGGTCTTGTAAATCTGCAATAGATGTTGTTGATTTAACTGCTTCAAGGGCATCCTGACCAGCAGTTCCAGAAAAGATTGCATTAACCCAATCTTTCCAAGTCTGATTTCCTGATGCTGAACCAACTTCCCTTGCTATTTGGTCAGGTGATTTTCTGCCATAGTTTTTAATAATGTCCTGAATTTGGGAAGTTGATGAAACAAACCTTCCATATTCTGCTGAAAGCGTTTCACCACTTCCATCACCTGAATAAACATAATCATTACCATCATATTTTGATGTTGAATGTAAAACCCATGTTGGTGTCCAATCAAGGGATTCAGAACTATCACCACCTGTTGATGTGAAATCAGATATTTCCCTTTCAACCTGTGGTGAAACTGAAACTGGTTCTGGTGCAAGATAATTTCCTGCAACATCACCAGCCCAATCACCTGATGCAGAAACTGGAACATGTGAACGCTCAATAAAACATTTTTTAAATGTAATATTGAACTGATAATTTTGCCATGCATCCAAAGTATAATAAACATTACAGGTGTTATAGGCTGACCATTCAACCCTTGTAATAAACGCATACCACCAAGTTCTGACAGAATTTAAATCAGTATTATGAAACATTAAATAATTAAATTTCATCGCCTTGTACTGATTTACAGGCAATCTGATAACACCATTGGTTATTATATCAAAATCAGTTCCTGAATACTTATCATCGGCATCCAATCCATTAAAATATGAATTGAATGCTGATGTCTGTGCAGATGTGGAACTAAATTTTAAAAAATTTAAATCGTTTGGTTGCCATGGCACATTAAACAACCTGATTTCAGATTTTGGATTTTCTAATGACATTTAATCACATCCTTATAAATATTATTCAGGCACATTATTATTGAATGCCAATGTTCCAAGAATATTTTGACCGTTTAAAGGTAAAACACCATGCCCATTAATTAATGATTGTGCAGGATTACAAAAAGTATTTCCAACAACATTTTCCCAATTGATAATGTTATAATCATCATTATCTGTTATTTTAAAATTACCAATACATCTGTTAAATGATAATGCATGAATTACTGAAGGCATCCTTGCACCAACAGGAAAATTACAATCCTTTAAATTAATAACAGAATTTAATGCATAAATGGTTGTTTCCCTGAAAGATGCATTTACTGATAAACTACCAAATGCAGGTGGTATTCTGTTAGCAAGGGAAACACCTTCAATTGAAATAAATGAACCACCAAAACATATAACAGCACCAATATAACATTCTGTTTCACCTAATGCATTTGTATCCTTTATAATTTCAATGCCTTTACTGGTGTTAATCTCAATTGTACTTCTGTTTATTGCCTGTCCAACATAAATTCTTGCATTCTGAATTTTGGGACAATTTTTAATAAAATCAATGGCTTCAGGAATACATCTGAAACTTGCATTATTTCTTCCGTTACCCATTGAATTTGTACAGTCATCAGTATTTGAATTAGCAGGTAAATTTCCACCAACAAATAAATCCTGATGCCTTGCGATATACGGATAATAATTTGTAGGTGGTATCACATTTCCTTCAAGTGACTGTTTCCAGAACTGAATCAGACAATAATTGTTAATCTGTGGTGTATTAAGGTTATAGCATGACATCATGTATAACATTCCGTTTTCAACACAAATTGATTCAATTTCACCAACATTATACTGTCCAAGATTACAGAATGAAGGAATCTGATACCTGAATAATTTATTTCCTGTTGATTTATCAAATTTATATAATGAATTTGATGTGGAATCAACAATGTAAATAAAATCACTATCAACACCAATTCCACCATTCATAACCCTTCCATCATGTTCACAATCGCAAACAAATTCAAGTGTATTTTTTTCTGGATTCCATTTATATATATTGTTTTCATCTGAACCAGCGTTAAATCCATAACAATATATTTCATTATTATATGTGGCAATACCATCAACAAAATCATCAGTTATTGGAACATTATATGTTCTTCCGTATTCAAGAATATAATCATTCAGAACAACTGAAAAATCAAGTTCAACAATTTCTTTTACTGCCTGTCCCTGTGCAGGGCAACAATAAATTTTGGCAGTTTGCGTGGCATCATCAGGAACTGCACACATTGTATCACAATGATAAAGACCACCAATTTTTGCAGATGTCACAAATTCATAATGATGTTCATTAATTTCCTGATAAATATTCACCTGTGCATTTTCACCTGCATGAAAATGTGAATAATTGTTACAAATCAATCCTAATGCATGGTAACGAACTGCACCAATTCTGAATGTGGTGTATCCCTGTCCAAATGAATAAAATTCCAAATCCCTTGTAATGGTATCAACATTCTGACTTTCAGGTAACTGAACTGTAACAGTTCTTGCCATTCTTGACATGTCAAGAATATTAGAATTGTATTTTATTGCTGATGCAAGGATTTCTGCAACTGCTTTTGCTAAACTTCCATCTTCATACATTTCTTCAAGTTTATCAATGATAATCTGTTTTATAGTTTCATCCAATTCATCAATAATTCCCTGAATTTCTGTTAAAAGTTCATCAAATGAATTAACCTGTTCAATTACTTCATTAATTTTTGAAACTAATGCCAGAAGTAATTCATAATCAGACATTTCATTTATATATGTCTGGGGAATAGTTTTATTTGAATAAATACCAAGCATATATGCAATTTTTGAAAATTTAGGCTTTTTTTTCATTTTCTTCATCCTTTCCCATTAATTGATTTGTTATTGTTTTAATTTTATCAATAACATAATTAACAACTGTTGATATATAATTTTTACCTGTTATTACTTCAAAATTTTCATTGATTGAAGATAATTCAACAAGTGACATCGCACAACATAATATAATAGTGATATGCCCTGTTTTATATTCTTCTGAACCAAGTTTAATTTGAATATTGATTAACAAAAATTCAATCATAATAAACGCAAAAATTAATCCAAGATAAACAATCATTTTAGAAAATATTTTTCTTGCCTTGCTGGATTCATACATATTAAATCTGAATGCTTTTGTTAATCCTGTTATTGTATCAATTAAAAGTAATGCAATAACAACGATTATATAAGGTAAATTATCAATTAATATATCTAAAAATAAATCAAACATCATAATTCACCACCTTTAGAATAATAACTGAATAAACATATCATCAAATGCAACCAGAAGTTCATTCATTAAATTATGATATGAAGAATACCATTCATTATATCCATTCAAAAGGTTTCCGTATTCCTTGAAAGTTCTTTCAATTGAATGTTCTGAATTTGAATCTGATGTTCCCTGACTTTTTGTAGTGTTTGAACCTTCATTCATTCCACCATTACTTGCATGTGTTACTTTTCCAAGCGTATTTGCTGAAATAATGGATGCTGGAAGATTTGAAACTATATCTTTAGATGTTGATGTTCCTGAACCATTTACTGTTGAAGAACTTTCATTAGTATTGATTCCTTCTTCATGGCTTTCACCCATTCTTTCAATGGCAGGATTTTCAAGTTCAATAATCTTCTGTAATGCGTTATATTTGAATATAACTTCAGGCATCAGCATTTCAAGTCTTTGTTTCAGTTTCATTTTAAATAATGGAACTGTTTCATAACCAATGCATTCCTGCCAGTATTTTTCAATGAACTGTGTTTCAAATGATTTCTTGAAATCTTCATTAGGTGTTTTATAATCAAAATCAAAAAGGAACTTTCTGCCAGTTTCAATTCTTTCATATATATCATAGGAATGATTTGATTGTGAATTGATGATAACTTCAATGGATGTTGTGTATTTACTCATCGTTACCATCACCACCTTCATTATTATCATTTTCAACAAATTTAAAAGGTTCAAAATCTTTTACTTTCTGAACTTCATCTGAAAGCACAACTTCAATAGGTCTTTCAAGATACTGACCAAATTTTTCATTGATTTCATCACATGCCTTTTCCCTGCTGGAAAGCATTGATTCAATCGTTAATCCAATAACTTCATTATTTGCAGTTACTTCATCCATTAAACTTCTTTCACGCTTGAATGTACCATTAGCATTATTTAAACCAATGAAAGTTAAAAACATATCTGTATAATACTTTATAAGGTCATTAAGTTTATCTGCTATATAAGGTGCATTAGTATTAACGGATTCAATATTACCAACTGCATTTTTTTCAAGAAATAAATACCAATCATTTCCATCATACTTTTCAAATTCTGCTTTTAACAGTTCCCTTTGTTCCCTTGTACCTGAAAATACAACAGGTGTTTTCTGTGCATTTATATTAATATCTGCAATAGATTTAATTTTAATTATCTGCTGAACAAAATAATCAATATATAAAAATGTAGGAACATAATTTGAAGTGTTTCTTATAACAACAAATTCTTCAGGATTATTAAAGGTGTTATGATATTCATTTGCAAAACATTCAATACTTGAAGGTCTGCCATACCAATCTATTTTTTTAAATAAACATTGTGGTGTTAATAAACCATAATTGTTATCATAAACGCATGAATTTTTTCCCTGAAAACATAACATTGCTTCTGTATATGCTGAATCACATGTATCTGGTAAATATTTCCATTTAAAAATATTGGTTACAAGATTGAAAAAATACATATAAAATACTCTTTCAATTCCAAATGATGCACGAATATTATTAAAATAATTTGAAGATGTTGAACCACCAACAGAATCAAATGCAAACATAGGTTCAAAATTTTTTATTATCTGATTGTCATTCATTTCAATTCACCTTCTTTAAAAAAGGGATATAGGATAAACCTATATCCCTAAATAAATTTATCAAATTATCCACCAAGTGAAACATGAACTTCAACAATATTTCCATTAATATCAAATACTAACTGATTAAGTGTTGAAGATGTTTTAAGTTTAGATGTAAATGTAATAGTTCCATTATCAGCAATATATGTTACATAATCATCAACTGAATCAGGTGAAATAAATTCAGTACCATCAGTATTATATCCATGCAGATATTTAATATTAATTTCTGCATCAGTAGGTGTATAAGTTAATGCACCTGTTCCACCTTCAGTTGTAATTTCAACTGTATTTCCTGAAAGTGTAATTTTATCCTGTCCACCTGATTCTGTAAATACAAGGCAGTTTGCCCAAGGTCTGATTCCGTATGTCTGCCATACATGAAGGAAATAATTTGTTGCAAGGTTTCCAGCATTGAAGAATTCTGTTGAAACTTCCATTGTGTCATAAATCTGGAATAAACCTGAATCACATACCATCATAGCAATATCAGAATCATGATGTTTTTTAAGTACACCAGTTACACCATCTTCATCAACTTCATATTCATCCCATCCAAAATCATCAACCAGAACAAGTCTTTCACGGAATTCAACTTCAGAAAGATTGAATACACCTGCAAGATATTTAACCTTAATTGCATTAATGGTATCAATTTTAGCAAGAATAATAATATCTTCAGGCTTTGTCCATACCTTTGCAACCTTGCCTGTTCCTGATGAAACTGCATAATTGTTATATGCAGTTGAAGGAAACTGGAAATGTTCATAAGCATTTTTTACATCTTCAATTGCATTCATTATACCAACCTGTGAAGATGTATCAATAGTCTTTTCAATAAACATAGATGCATCATAACATTCATTAACAGAACGCTTTACAAGGTTGTATTCCTGAATTTCATTACCTGCATAAATTGTCTGAATAAGCGTATCAATAAATTCAGAAAATGCAACAACATCCTTAAATGCACCCCTTAACATATCCTTAGTAATAGTTTTCTGAAATACATCATGTCTGTTTTCACGATAAAACGCAGTAATGGTATCCTGTTTAGTTCCTTTAAGGATTCTTGAAAAATCATTTGCATTATAAGGTGTGGGATTAACAGGATTTGTATAAATATCTTCAATATCAAATCCATAAGGCTTTGTACCTTTTTTAAGGCTTGAAAGTCTGTTTGACCACATGTGCGACTGGAAAATAGGAAATGCAACTAACTGGACAAGGGCAGGAAGAAATTCATTTGCAATTGAATTATAATCAATAATAGGCTGACCAAATGCAGTTAAATCATCGCCCCTTTCATATTTTCCAACCCTTTTCTGATAACTTTCTGATGCGTTATCATATACCTTCTTTAAGGCATTAAAAGTTAAATCTTCTGCCTTTTTAAATCTTTCTTTTACTTTTGACATAATAATTCATCCCTTTCTTTAAATTTCATAGTTTTCTATAATGTCATCAAATTCATCATCATCTTCATCATCTTCAGGTTCTTCAACTTCAGTTTCAGATTCTGCAACTGCAACTGCAGTTCCTAACTTCATAGTTAACTGTGCATTAAAATCCCTTAAACGCTTGTTTTCTTCTTTTAATTCATCAGTTTCTGCCTGTGCAATTCTTTTTGAATCTTCTGCATTATAAACTTCTGTTTCAACTTCAACAAGTGCATCCAATGCCAATGCAACCTGTGATTTAATTTCAGGTGCAACATCTTCACCTGTTGCAAGTTCGTTGAATAAGGTTCTTAATTTATCTGTAGCAACTGACAATTAAGTTCACCATCCTTTCTAATTAATAAAGGACATCAGACTAAATCTGATGCCCAAGAAATTTATTATATATTAATCATAAAGTTCATCAATAATTTTCTGCAATTCTGCATTTACTTCCTTATCAAAACAGAATGCCTGATTAATATAATTGTTGTTTTTATCCCTGTATGAAGGATAGGAAATAAAACAACCCTTATCAGTTCCAACAATCTGAATTCTGATGGCAAAACCACAATCAAGTGATATTGTACCATAATCAGTTTTCTTTCCTTCATAAATGCGAATCGTACCTGCTGAAAATTTGATTTCCTTGAAACTATCAGATTTATTGTTTCCCTTTTTCGTCTGTCTGGTCATAATAATTAACCTTCCTTTATTAAATATTTAATTGTGACTTTACTACAACGATTTCATGATTGAATCAACCCAAGTTAATTATTTGGTTGTGTCTATGGTTCAATTGGTTCAAGTTCATCTTAATTATATA
>Ga0326511_10002062_pt1 | contig 16488 bp, 15 predicted proteins | sample 0_2496_0518_D_FD_203701 | JGI IMG/M metagenome (GOLD analysis project Ga0326511, IMG submission 203701) | Bovine rumen microbial communities from UC Davis, California, United States - 0_2496_0518 | ecosystem: Host-associated > Mammals > Digestive system > Stomach > Rumen | place: USA...
AGCGCCAATTTACCCCCGGAAGGAATTTTAAGAAATTTAAAATATATGGGGTAAGAAATCAGACAATTTACTTTAGGAGATTTCTGAATTGTGCATATCGGAATTTCCGAACAAAAATGGCACAAAAATGCAATAAAATTGAGCACAATTTAACTGGATAGTTGGTGACCATATGGAAGACCTTGAAAAGCGCGCATCCGCGGAGAAAAGAAAACTGACCCGGCTGATGAAGAATTCCGGCGTTCCGGACAGTACAAGAAAGATGCTGGACAATACAGTGAAGAATGTTGCCTGGATGACGGCCAAGCTGGACGACGCCCGGGAGACGATCGGAGACAGCGGTGTTGCAATCGGCGATGAAGATGGCAATCCTAAGAACAATCCTCTGTATGCCGGTTATGAGAACCTGTGGAAGTCATACATGGGCGGAATGAATCAGATCCTGGCAGCCATGCCGAAGGCAGCAGCCAAGCAGGTCGAGAAGGAGCCGAAACCTCAGACCGTGCTGAAGCTGATCCAGGGCAGGCGGCAGGCATGAAAGGATCCCAGGAACCGAGGATCTTCGTGGGGCCTGAGTGGACCTCGACAGACGGACTGGACGCCAGTGCTCTGAGTGCAGAGTACGGCAACAAGCTGGATCCATGGCAGGAGTATGTTGTTGATGAATGGCTGGGAAAGAACAATTCCGGGAAGTATGTCGTTTCCTCCGCGGGGCTGAGCATTCCCAGGCAGAACGGAAAGAATGTCTGCCTGGAGGCCAGAGAGCTTTTCGGAATGGCCATCAACGGCGAACGGATCCTGCACACGGCCCATCAGGTCAAGACAGCGAAGAAGTCCTTCCACAGGCTGGAAGCCATATTCACGGACCAGAAGCACCCGGAGATACTGGAGCTGGTAAAGCATATCAGCCATGTGAACGGGGAAGAGAGTATCGACCTCTGGAACGGAGGCCGGATCGAGTTTTCAGCGAGATCCAGGCAGGCTGCCAGAGGTTTCGACGGTATTTCCCTGGTCGTTTATGACGAAGCGCAGGAGCTGACGGACGATCAGGTCGAGGCTATCATGCCGACGCTGGCTGCGTCCGCGACCGGGACAAGGCAGATCCTCTATATCGGGACGCCTCCGTATCCGGGATGCCCTGGGACTGTCTTCCGGAGGATCCGGAAGGCAGCCATGACAAATCCGGGACCGCATGATTGCTGGATGGAATGGTCAGTCGAGGCAAAGAGCGTCGACGAGATAGATGTAAACAAATTCAGCCTCTGGTATATGACGAATCCTTCCATGGGGTTTCACCTGTCTGAGGATTTCACGGCTACAGAGCTGAAGACCATGAGCAAAGATGGATTTGCACGCGAGCGTCTCGGCTGGTGGATGCCGGAGATTACGGATCAGTCAGAGAAGGCATTGGATGCGAAGAAATGGGCCGCCTGCGCCTCGGATGAGGCAAAACCGGAAGGGAAGACAGCCTATGGGATCAAGTTCTCAACAGATGGTTCCATGGTGTGTCTCTGCGGGGCGGTCATTCCGAAGGAAGGCCCGGCGAGGATCTCGCTGATCGAGATGAAGCCTACTGGATACGGTCTCGACTGGCTCGCTGCATGGCTGAATGAGCGTTACAAGTGTGCCTCCTGTGTGGTGATCGACGGCCGGAACGGTGTGGATGTCCTTGTGGAGAAGATCTCCGGTGTCTGGAGGCTGAAGGGAACTGTGATCAGGCCGACCGCCAGAGAAATGATCGCTGCGGTCAGCACGCTGGTAAACGGAGTCAATGAACAGGCGCTTACATGGTACTCAAAGCAGGAAATCATGAATGAATCCGCGGTCAGTTCCGTCCGGAGGCCGATCGGCGGAGGCTGGGGCTTCGGAGGAGAAAAGTCCATCCCGATAGAGGCAGCAGCCTTAGCACTTTGGGGAGCAAAGACCTCACGCCGCGACCCCACAAGGAAGATGCGGTGCGGATGACATAATGGGAGTTTAACCATGAGCATGCAGAATTATCTTGCGATCGGGCGGGTGGAAGGCCTGACCGAAGACGAACAGAATAAGCTAAACGACCTGCAGGACGTTTACAATGTACACATCTCGAAGAACCAGGAGAAAGCAAAATATTATGACGGCCGGATACGGCTGAGAGATGTCAACCTTGGCATCGCATTACCAAAAGGTCTGAGAAACTTCGAGATCGGGTGCGAATGGGGCGCGAAGACAGTTGATGTCCTCGCGTCTCGTTCCATGTTTGACGGTTTCGTCGGCTCCGGAGGATCGGACGCCGGCGAGATCGAACGGATTGCAGATAATAATAATCTGATCGCCCAGTACAGCAAAGCGTGCCGGGACGAGCTGAAGTACGGATCCGCGTTCGCGACTCTGTCAGGAGACAGGGCCATCGGATGCAGGGTCCGTTTTCATTCTCCGGAGGATGCAGCAGCCATCTGGAGCGGAGAGAAGAACCGGATCGACTGCGGACTGGCTATCATCGATACCCGCAAGGATGATACAGACACGCTCTGGACGCCTTCCCTTGTGAATCTGTACACGGACGACTGCATCATCGTGCTACGGAAACCGGAATACGGAGGCTCTTGGACGGCGGAGAGATATCGCCAGAACATGGGACGCCCGCTTATGGAACCGCTTGTCTGGAATGCTACCAGCGAGAAGCCTTTCGGCCGTTCTCGGCTGAAGGGACCCATCAGAGGACTGATTCAGAGCTATGTGCGGACCATGGCGAATATGACGATCGCCCTGGAATTCGCAACGACCCCACAGAAGTATTTTCTGGGGGTCTCTGACGAGCAGTATGACAACATGCTCTCCGAGAAGTTCAAGTCATATGTCGGATCCATCTTCATGACGACGAACAATCCGGAGACAGGGCAGACGCCTCAGTTCGGACAGCTTCCACAAGGAACCATCACGCAGCATATCGAAATGCTGAGGGCAATTGCGACGCAGTTTTCAGCGGCAACAGGCCTGTCTGTGACGGATACCGGAGTAGTCAATGATGCGAATCCGACCTCTTCAGACGCAGTCATCGCCCAGGAGAAGACTCTGATCACGACGGCGGAGCAGCTGAATCAGGGAAATGGTCATGCCCTTCAGAACATCGCAAGGATGGCTCAGGCGGTCAGCAGAGGGTGCCGGCTGGAAGAGCTCACAGACGATGAGAGAGATGTGGTCGCACATTTCAGGAATCCGGCAATGCTGTCGGTATCTGTCACAGCTGACGCGGCTATCAAGATCGCGTCCAGCAGGCAGGACTTTGCAAGCACGGACGTCTTCCTCGAGATGGTCGGTTTCGATCAGGCAGACATTCGGAGGATCAAGGCTCAGGAGCGCAGATCCAGAGGGCTGAGAGTACTGGAGGAACTTACCAGTGGCGAAAATCAACATGGAGAAGTACCGCCAGAAGCAGTGGGAAATCCAGCAGGCGGCAATCAAACAGCAGGAGAAGGCTCAGGAAGCACTGGAGCGGCAGAAGGCTGAGCGGCAGGAAACCATTGATGAGCTTCAGCAGGTAACAGACACTGCGTATGGGATTATTTCACAGCATGGGGAGGCTTCCGCAGCGCTTGCCGCCGAGATGTACAACAGCATCGTCCAGAAGGAAGGCGTGAATGTTCCGGAAGCCGATCCGGCAGAGATTGCGTCTTACGACGAGGTCGCGAAGGCCATCGCGGGGACTACATCCGAACAGCACCCAGGTGTGGTCGGCCGCTTCGTCAAGCAGGCCGGAGAAGATACTATGCTTCAGAACGCAGCCAGAGACGGCGCCGAGTTCGCATGGACTCCTGGTGGAAGAGGATGTGCGTTTTGCCTGATGCTCGCCTCCAGAGGGTGGCAGCGCGTTTCAAAGCGGACACTGAAGAAGATAGGACCAGACGGAAGATGGATCCACGCCGAGCACATCCATCCGCACTGCAAGTGCGATTACTCCATCCGCTTCAACGAAGATACTGAGGTCGAAGGGTACGATCCGGATGCCCTGCGGGAGCAGTACGAAAACGCAGATGGTAAAGACTGGCGGGAGAAGATGAGAAATGCCTTCGGAAAACGTGAGAAGGGATCTGATGAGAGCTGGGATGAAAAAGTCATCATGAGTGAGATAGAAAAACTTGTAAGCAAAGAAGCAGCAAGGCATATTTCTGTGGAGAAAGGTTTCAGAATCTCAAAGAACCAAAAAGAGATAGAAAATGCAGAATGGCTTATCAATACATTTGGAGGAGAAATTACATTACTAACTAAGACCGACCGTTTAAGACCGGATTATCTATGGAATGGCGAATTATGGGATCTGAAAACCCCGGAGGGAATAAGCGGAAATTCGGTAGATAAACTGGTTCATCATGGAATGAAGCAGATTATCAGTAATCCAGGCGGTATATTACTCAACCTTGAGCAGGAAGATATTGATCTCGAAAGGGCTATTGATATTGCAAAAAGACGTATTATACGCTCCAAGAACACACACTCCATTGAAAGTGTCAGGTTAATTGTAAGGTATATGGGAAAACTCAACATAGACGAGGAAATATAAAAGCGACATCCAGACTCAGCAACAATGGGGGCCAAGTGGATGCCGCTTATTTATATTATGATAATAGCAATAAAAATAAAAAAATGCAATATGGCGTGGATCGTTTAATGGTTAGGACAGCGGATTGTGGACCCGCTTATACCGGTTCAACTCCGGTTCTGCGCCTTCGGCATCCTTTAGTGGGGTGCTTTTTTATTGGCAACGCGTGCCATAAACGCGGATATTACGCATAGCGGAGGTATAGACAATGGCAACAGAAACTGTGAATCAGGAACAGGACACCCAGCAGCAGAATAATCAGCAGGAAAAGACATTTACGGCCAACCAGGTCAACGCGATCGTGGCGGAGCGGCTGAGCCGGGAGCGGGCAAAGTATCCGGATTACGATGCCCTGAAGGCGAAAGCCAAGAAGTATGACGCGCAGGAGGAAGCTCAGAAAACGGAGCTCCAGAAAGCTACAGACAAGGCCGCATCTCTCCAGAAGGAACTTGACGCGATGAAGGATGCGGAGAAGATCCGCTCCGTCCGCGAGAAGGTATCGAAGGATACCGGAGTCCCGGCAGAGCTGCTGGGCGGAACAGACGAAGATTCCTGCAAAGCACAGGCGGAAGCCATTAAGAAATATGCAGGAGAAAAAGCTTATCCGGAAGTCAGAGACGGCGGAAGGACACAGCAGAACGTGAAACCGGAATCAGCTGCGGTCAAGTTCGCGAGCTGGTTCAACAAGTCACTTAATCAGTAATAGGAGGCAATTATTATGGCTGAAACTAATTTTCAGAGCCGCGCAGACGTAACCCTCCCGGTGGAGGTATCGTCCGAGATCATCCAGAAGACGCAGGAAGGATCTGCTGTCATGCAGCTTGCAAGGCAGATTGCTCTTCCGGGTCCGGGACTGTCTGTCAACATCATCGATTCTGACCCTGAGGCAGAATGGGTCACTGAGGGAGCAAAGAAGCCGGTCAAGAAGGGATCCTTCTCTACGAAGAAGATTACCCCGTACAAGCTGGCGGTCATCGTGCCGTTCTCCATGGAGTTTACCAGGGACGCGGCCGCTCTGTACCGTGCACTTGTCGCAAGGATTCCGCTTGCCATGGCTGAGAAGTTCGATGCGACCGTATTCGGTTCTATCACCAAGCCGGGCGAGAACTTCGACCAGCTGAACAAGGTCAACGCTCAGGATCTTGCTTCAGATCCGATCGGCGCGCTTGTCGCCGCTGATCTGGACATCTCCGAGCATGACGGAATCACGAACGGATACGCTCTGTCCCCGAAGGCGAAGGCAGTCCTGCTGACCGCAAAGGACACCGTCGGGCGCCCGCTGTTCGTTGACAGCATCGCGCAGGATTCCGTGCCGACCATCCTCGGAGCACCGACTTACATCTCCAAGGGATGCAAGACCACTGACGCGATCGCCTATGCCGGAGACTGGACCAAGGCGGTTTACGGAGTGACCCAGGCACTGAACATGACCCTGAGCGATCAGGCGACACTCACCCTGTCTGATGGAACCACGCTGAATCTGTGGCAGCAGAACATGGTCGCCATCCGTGCTGAGATAGAGATCGGGTTCAGAGCAGACACGACCGTCTTCAACCGCTTCACCTATACGGAGAAGACCACGGGCTGACAGGAGGGCTAAACGATGGCATACGCGACGGCTGACGATGTGGCGGGCGGGTTCCGCGCGCTGACAGCGGACGAGCGGGAGAAGGCTTCTGCCCTCTGCCTGGAAGCGGCGGTGATCATCGACTCTACAGCTACGAAGGCGGACGAGGATGCAAAACAGCTGGTGACCTGCCGGATGGTGAGACGGGCTCTCGGGTCAGGGAATCTCCAGGGAGTCCCATACGGGGCAACTCAGGGATCCATGACAGCCGGACCGTATGCCCAGCAGTGGACGTACGGAAACGGGTCCAGTGGGGAGCTGTATCTGTCGAGCCTGGAGAAGAAGATCCTTGGCCTGAGCAACCGGGCCGGGTTCACGACATCATGTCTGGAGGAATGAGATGCAGGGAATTGACGTCGTCCTGCATGTCAGGACACAGACTGGAATCGACAAATACAACAACCCAGTGTACACGGACGATCCGCAGATAATCGGCAATGTCCTGATCGGGCCGGCAGGGCCTGCCTATCCGGGCGATATCGCCGGAGCTTTGGCACTCACCGGACAGCATGCAGCCTATCAGCTGTATGTCCCGAAGGGAGATTCTCATGAGTGGGACAAGACCATCGTAGACTTCTACGGAAGACGGTGGCGGGTGGTCGGAACTGCCGAACAGTGGCAGGAAGATCTGGTCCCTCTGGACTGGAACCGGAGAGTGAGCGTAGAGCGCTACATCATGCCTTCGGACCTTGACAAAACAGTCCGGATAATCAGGATCGTGGACGGAGAGGTCAGTGATGAAGGCTTTCCGGTAAAGTCAGAAGAGACCGTCACTGAATGCGGCGCAAAAGTCACATACGGAAGCGGAGAAGAGTCCATAAGCGGTGTGGAGCAGGTCAATACGTACGAATACACCTTCATCATCCCATACGCGGAGATCAACGAAAACATGATCATTCGGTACGCCGGACATGATTATCAGATCAAAGCAATCAGGGATTATGAGAACACACATGAGTACATGCAGATCGCCGCGGAGCGAAGGGAGCTGGTCTGATGGCAATCAGAGTGGAAGGAATGGACGAAGCACTCCGAAAACTGGAAAAACTGTCAGACCGGGCTCACGTCGAAGAAATCGCAAAACATGCAGTCAGCGCCGCGGAGCCTCTGGTAGTGGCGTCGACCAGATCGGCGCTTGCAGCGTCTGAGACAGGACCGCGCTCGACCGGATCCGCAGCAGCATCCGTTTCCGGAACCGGGGCAAAGGTAAACGAATATGGTGTTTATTCGGTAGCCAGGCCAACCGGGAGAGACAGCAAGGGAGTCAGAAACGGAATGAAGGCCGCACTGCTCGAATATGGCGTTCCAGGCAAACTGAACGCCAGACCATGGAGGGCAAGAGCGGCTAAATCCGCGGAAGAATCAGCGAAGTCAGTGATGGAAAACATCGTAAAGACGGAAATGGAGTGTGAGTGATGACAGCATTAAAAGCGTGCTATCAGGCACTGAAAGGTCTCGGAATCACGATCATTCCAGATCTGCAGACGGGAAAAGAAAGTGAGTACATCACATACAACTATGCGGATGACAGAGGCGGGGACTTCGGAGACGATGAGCCTTCCGGGAACCTTGTGTCCGTCCAGGTCCATTACTGCTGTGATCTTTCGAGACCATATACAGCAGTAAAGAGAACCATCCGCAGGGCACTTGACGGAGCCGGATTCACATATCCGTCCGTAACGGAACAGAACACAGAAATACGAAGACACCTGATCTTCGAGTGTGAATATTTTGAGGAGGAATAAAGAATGGCTAAGATTGGACTTCAGTACGTCGTAGCTGGCAAGCTCGGAGCTTCTCAGGCTTCCGGAGCTGACGCAAAGTATACAGAAGGAATGTACCTGGGACCTTCCACCACGTTTTCGGTATCTCCGAACGTAGCGGACGCATCCGATTACGGCGACGACCATATGACGGAATCCGATAAGTCCGTGACTGGCGGAACGGTCTCTGTGGAGATCAACGAGTTTCAGCAGGATGTGGAAGCATTCATGCTCGGCCACAAGTATGACGAGACCAAGAAGATCATGACCGCGTCCGCAAACGATGTCGCTCCTTATCTTGGAATCGGCGCCGTAGGAGTTTCCAAGGTAAACGGAGTCAGGAAGTACAGAGGAAAGTGGTATTACAAGACCGTTTTCGGAGATCCCGCAGACGAGAACACTACCAAAGGAGAGAGCATTTCCTTCTCTCATACAAGCCTTGAAGGAACTCTTCTCACCCTCGACAACGGCGACTGGAAAGAAGAGGAGATCTTCGATACCCTGGACGAAGCCAAGACCTGGCTGAACGGAAAGGCTGGAATCACTACTACCTGATCGTAAAGAGTAAGGAGAGAGTTGGATGGATTCTGTGACGCGCCCCGCAGGAATACCCTGCGTGATCAACGGAAAACCTTACCATCTGACCTTTACCCTCGGAGTCATAGAGAACCTTGAGACAGCTTACGACATGCCGATATCTGAGATTATTAAACAGATGACGGAACAGAAGCAGGTTTACAAGGTTCTCTGGGACATCGTGCTGGCAATGGTGAATGATGAGATTTCATGGGAAAACCATGAGAAGAATGAGGAAAACAAGCTGTACACCAAAGAAGAGATCGGGTGGTGCATCAGTATAAACGATACAGGAAAGATAACAAGAGACATCTTGGAAGCGTACGGTTTCAGCCTTCCGCAGAAAGGCGACAACCCAAACTCCCGGAGGGCTCAAAGGAAGACGGAGAGCCCGAAAAGTACAATTTCCCGAGGATCCTCTACATCGGGAAAAACAGACTCGGATACACAGAGCCGGAAATCTGGCGGATGACACCGAGAAAGTTTTTCGCAATCTATAACGAGTACCTGATGATGAACGGATACGTAAAACCGGCCAGGGAAATGACGATTGACGACTTACCGTGAGGTGAATGATGGCAAATAAAATTGGAATAACCCTTGCTCTTGACGGAGAAAAAGAGTTTGCCGAAGGCATGAAGAGAGCGCAGCAGAATTCCAGAAACCTGGATGATGCGCTGAAGGACCTCGCGGACCAGTACAAGGAGTCTGCAAACAGCGTAGACTATCTTACTCAGAAAAATGAACTTCTGGAACGTAAGCAGCAGTCCTTAAGGCAGGCGGCGGAAAATGCCAGGCAGGCAGAATCCAAGGTCATGGATGCATATAAGGAGCAGGCAAAAGCCGTCGAACAGTACAAAAAAAGCCTGGAGGACGCAGAGAAGGCGCTGCAGCAGATAGATAAAGCTGCGGATCCGAAAGGATTTGAGAGACAGTCAAAAGCGGTCGAAAGCGCTCAGAAAAACTATTCGAGCGCGCAGACGGCTCTCGCAAGATATGACACGAAACTTTCAAAGTGGGAAGGAAATGTAAGCCAGGCAGAGAGAGCCCTTGACCGATGCAATAAAGAGGTCGATCAGAACGAGAAATATATGCACGAAGCGTCCAGCTCCGCGGATGGGTGTGCCAAATCCATCGACAAGTTCGGTAACGAAGCAAAGGATGCAGCCAGCGACATAGGGAAAGCCGGAGATGCTTCAAAAGAGATGAGCATCTCCCTGGGATCTCTGGTCAAGGGCAAGCTGATAGACATGGCCGGGAACCTGCTTCAGGACCTCGGACAGAAGGCTGTCGAAGGCTTCAAGAAAGTGGTAGAAGTTGGATCCGAATTTGAAGCGGGCATGAGCAAGGTCCAGGCTATATCCGGAGCCAGTGGAGCAGAGCTGCAGGCGCTGTCTGACAAGGCAAAAGAACTTGGAAGTACAACCGCTTTCACGGCCTCGGAAGTCGCGGACGCCATGGGGGAGATGGCGAAAGCCGGATGGAATGCTCAGGATATCGTAGACGGTATGGACGGCGTTGTCTCCGCATCACTGGCTTCCGGGGAATCCATGTCCAGTGTCTCGACGATCATCGCAGACGCTATCACCGGATTTAAACTTGCCGCATCCGATGCAGCGCACGTGTCAGACCTTCTGACTCAGGCAGCAAACTCCGGTACGATCGATATTAACGATCTGGGAGAATCCTTCAAATATGTGGCTCCTGTCGCACAGAGCATGGGCTTTTCTATCGACGAGGTAACGACTGCCCTGGCTGCCATGTCTACGGCAGGCATCAAAGGGTCTCAGGCCGGCACATCTCTAAGAACGGCAATGCTCAACATGTCCTCCCCGTCCAAGTCGGTACAGACGGCCATGGACAAGATCGGCCTGACCATCACCAACAACGATGGAACCTTCAAGTCCATGACACAGATCCTCGCTGAGATGCGAGAGAAGACAGACGGGCTTACTCAGGCCGAAAAGACCAACGTGGTTCAGAAGATCGCCGGAAAGGAAGCTGCATCCGGCTTAATGGCAATCCTGAATATGTCCCAGGACGAATATGACCAGATCGCCCAGTCCATGGAAAACGCCGGCGGGGCCGCGGAAAAGACTGCCAATGTCATGAAAAACAACCTCAAAGGCGCCATGACGGAATTTTCGTCGGCTGCAGAAGGCCTTGGAATAGCGGTTTACGACAAGGTAAAAGGCCCTCTGACGGGGCTTGTGGAGCTGGGGACAGACGCGATCAGCGGATTAACGGGAATAATCGAGGGAGGAATAGAAGGCCCATTTGGAGACGTACTTGATCAAATCGAGGGCGTCCGCAATGAAGCTGAGTCTCTTATTGAAAGTTCGAAAACTTCTTTAGACGGAATGTTTTCGGATGTCTCTCAGTACCAGTCTTATGAAAAGATCATCCTGGATTTGAACGACATTGAGGAAAAGAACACTGCTCAAAAAGATTTGATGAAAGCTGCAGTAGAAAGACTGAGCGGTGTCGTTCCAGGGCTTGCTGAGGCTTTTGATAATGAAACAGGAAGCCTGAAGCTGACAAATGATGAACTGGAAAACATGTTCGCCAAAAACAATCGGCTGATTGCCCAGAAGGCACTGGAAGAAATCCAGGCAGATGCAATCGAGGCTTATACCAAATCAACACTGGCAGTTACGGAGGCGACGCAGGCCCGGCAGCAGGCAGAAGACGATTTGAGAAACGCCCTGATTGAAAGCGGGACATTTACAGCGGAACAGCTAGACCAGATTGAAGCATATAAAAATGGAATGCTAGAATCGTCTGATATCACACAGGAACTGATAGACAGATCCGCAATGTATAACAGCGTGATTAACAGCGGAGCAGGCGGTTATCAGAAATATGCCGAAGCCATAGCTGAAGCGACTGATAAAGAAAAAGAGGCGATCCAGACACAAAACGAAGCCAAATCCAATATGGATGGAATAACGAAAGCGTATGACCAGACATTGAATACGCTCAATAGCTCGCTGGGAGGAACAGCTTCAACGGCAGACAGGCTCGCATCGCTTTCTAAGGCTCACGGCGATGACATGGCCCATATGTTCTTCAAAGGATCAGAAGGAGCCAAAGAATATAACTCAAATATAGAGGAGACGATTCATAAGCAGCAGGAGGAAGCGGAAGCCGTAGAAGACGCACACATCGCCTTCAAAGATTCACAGGTTTCAGTAATAGAGACCATGGAACTGGTGAAAAAGTCGATAGACGAAACAGCCGAATCCGTGGACAACCTTGAGAAGTCGTATGGAAATGGAGACAAGGCTGCTGAACAGTATCAGCTGACATCCGAGCAGATTGCGGAGTATCAGGCGAAAGCAGCTGAAGCGGCAGAAGAGGCAGCGAGGATCCAGGAGGCTGCCGCAGAAGCCCAGCAGAATGCCCTGTCAACCATCCAGTCATCCTTCCAGAGCACCTATGACTCCATAGCCGGAACTGCCGAGATCAACATGTACGATAAATTCGACGGAGGCGAAGACGTCACCGTCGAGCAGATGATCGCCAACATGCAAGCCTCCAATGAAGCTATGCAGCAGATGCAGGACGAACAGAAGGCAGTCATCGATAAGTATGGGGATGAACTGGGCCCGGAGCTGATCAGCTACCTGGAGAGCATGGGAACAGACGCAGCTAATACCTGGCACCATATGTATGAGACCATGTCACAGGACAACGCGGAAGAACTGTTCCAGGAAATGGGAGAACAGTTCCGGACCGGGTTGGATAAACAGGACGAGATTGCCGAAGCAGGCGCAAAGAACGTCACTGCTTATAAGTTGGTTCTGGGAGAACTGGGAAGCACAAAAGTCGAGTGGAACGGGCTGCAGAAATCAATTGACGGCCTTGATATAACAGACGATGTAAGATCCAGACTGGAAGGAGCAGCACAGGCCGCGCAGGAAGCTGGAGTCGAAATCCCTGATAACCTGGCTGAGGGAATCGCTGACGGATCAGTCACACCGGAGCAGGCAATAGAGGAGCTGACATCCGCGACAGAAGGCGCATACGACGGCTTGCAGGAAATTGCGAAGGCTGCCGGAATCGAGGTCCCAAGCAGCATTGCAGATGGGATCGACGGAAGTTCAGAAAGCTTTGCCACGGCTGTCAAGAACCTGGCTGCATATCTGACAAATTCGGATGTCGATTGGAAAGGCCAGATGGAACAGGCCGGATCTGAAGCGGGGCAAGGCTTCGCTGCCGGAGCAGAAAACACATCAGGGGAGTCACAGAACGCAGGAAGCAAGCTGGGAGAACAGGCAAAGGCTGGGTTCGCATCCTGGGAGAACGCCTTTTATAATGTAGCGGTCGTAATGGGTCAGAATGCGGCAGAAGGAATAACCAGTGAATCGGATGCGATCACTGGTGCAATAACCAGCGACATGAGCGCTGCTGTCAGTGAAGCAACAACGAAGGCAGCAGATGGGGATGCGTCCGGAGCGGCGCTGGCCACAGCTGTTGCCGGAGGAATAACTTCGGGCAGCGGTACAGTTACCGGCGCAGCGGGTACTGTGGCATCCAGAGGAGCTGCGGCAGTCAGGTCATACTCAGGCGCATTCCAGACAGCGGGATACTATCTCTCTGCGGGAATTGCTTCCGGAATAAGGAACGGTCAGTCAGCTGCTGTCAACGCTGCAGCTGAAGTTGTCGCCAGAGCGGTCGCAGCCGCAAGAGCAGCCGGAGGAATCAACTCCCCGTCCAAAGTAATGGCGGAAGCAGTAGGACAGTGGCTGCCGAAGGGCGTTGCTTTCGGAATGCAGAAGTATACGCCATCTGCAACCGGCGCAGCTACAGAAATGGTCAAAAATATCATAGAAGCTGCACAGAAGGAAGCACAGAAGGAAACACAGAAAGCCGACGGCATTATTGATACCACGAAGGGAGACGCAAGCCTCCTCAGCCACGGGGCATTTGAGGTATCGAAGACAAAGACTACCGGGTCGGGGAGAAAAAAGAAAACGACCAACAAGACGGATGAGGAGTACGACAAAGACGTTCTCGAGGCTGCTAAGAAGTATTTTGACCACCAGGAAATCTTGTATGACCTGAGCGACGAAGCAACGGAAAAGTACTGGACAAATGTCAGGAAACAGATGAAGAGCGGAACAGACGCATGGTATGAAGCCACCAAAAAGATCAAGGATGCTCGCGAAAAAAGGAAGGAAGAAGAAAAGAAAAGGAAGGAAGAAGAAAAGAAAACAGCCGGCGATAAAGGATATAATTCGGCGAACGAGCTTCTGGACGAGATTCAGGACTATACCGATCTGACAACGAAAGGCGTCGTGCAGTATTGGAAGAACGTTAAGACCGCTCTGGAAAAGTCAGGAAAGAAAGGAACGGCAGAGTGGATCAAAGCCGATAAAGAGTTGATCGAAGCCAGGAAAAAGCAGACCGAAAAGCAGGCTGAGCTTGACGATACCAGAAAAGAGCGGGATTCCGAAGCAAAGGAAGCCTGGCAGGAATATTATCAGAACAGAACCGAGATCCTCAAAGACGAGACCGACAAGCAGCTGGAGATCGAGAAAGACTACGAGGATAAACGGAAACAGATCCTTGAAGACGCCCAGAAGGAAGTTGAGGACATTCTCAAACAGGAACAGAACGCGATCGACAGCAGAACGGAACAGATCGCCGGAGCTTATGATCTGTTTGACGCATTTGAATCGAAGTCGGCGACCGGAGAGGAACTGCTTTTCAACCTGCAGTCCCAGGCCGAAGGTTATAAATTCTGGTCTGAACAGCTGGAAATCCTGAAATCAAGGGGAATCTTCTCAGAAGATCTGATGGATGAACTGACGTCAAAAGGACCGCAGTCAGCAGCATCCATATATGCCCTCAATCAGTTGTCAGATGAAGACCTGCAGGCCTACCAGGAAGCGTTCACGGAGAAAATGGACGCTGCCAGGGAACAGGCGACGAAGGACGTCGATAAGCAGATCAAGGCACTAGAGGAGCAGAGAAAAGCTGTTGAGGAAAGCCGCGATAAGAAACTGGATGAACTCGAAGCTGACCGGCAGGAACAGCTGGATAATCTGAAAGCTGAAACGGAAACCAAACTGAAAGAAGCAACGGATGCCCGGAATAAGAAGCTGGACGAGATATCTACGAAGTACAATTCGAAGATAGATCAGCTGAAGGCCGACCTGACCACTGGACTGAGCAGCGGTCTGGCGGCACTGTCACGAAATGTTAACAAGTTCACATCGGACGCGGCGCAGTTTATAGCAAATTCGGTGATGGACGCAAAAGGGTCAGGAGAAGTAAACAAACTCCACGGATACGCATCAGGGACGCCATATTATACCGGATCAGCAGCAGCTGCCTGGACACAGGAACATGGATCGGAGATCATCGTCCGCAAGTCAGACGGAGCCATCCTGACGCCGATGAACCAGGGAGATGCAGTGATTCCGGCAGATCTGACGAAGAATCTGTATGAATGGGGGAGCTTTAATCCAAATGAGTTCCTGGCAACGGCTGCATTGAACGCATCATTGCTGACGGCAAGCCGGCAGAGCGGCGGAGACGCTGCGATTCTGCAGCAGATGTACGGGCTGATGTCTCAGATTGTGTCATTGGTTAGGGAAGGGAAAGAAATCCGGCTGGATGGAGACGCGCTGGTCGGAGCAACGGCAGACAAAATGTCAGAGGAATTGGCATGGAGGTCACGTAGAGCATGACAATCAACGGAACAGATGTGGAGAGCTTCGGAGCAAGACAGTTCCTGACAGACATTTCCCCACATTCAATAAAGAATGCATCAGAATGGCCAGATGGAGCAATCCTTCCGGCCTTTCAGAAAAACTATCTGGGAATGCAGACCTTGACGGCTATCCTGAATGTCTTCGGAGAAAACCAGCAGGATATCAGAATGCAGATTTCAGGAATCCTGGCACTGTGCCAGAAAACCGCGGACATATCGCTGGACCGGTATGATCACAAATTCCGCGGGATCTTGACAAGCGCAACGCCTGCGGAGCGGAAAAGAAACCGCAGATACCAACTTACCCTGAAATTTTCGGGGTATGAGTACGGGAAAACAGTACGAAGCAAGAACGGGAAAATTTATAATCCCGGCAACATCGACTCACCCTGCAGAATAGTAGTCACGGGGCGTGGAGACATTGATCTGAAGATTGGAGACTATTACGAGGCAAAGCTGTCCGGGTCCACAAGCTACATACTGGACTCGATAAAAGGGATCCTGTCGCCGGCGTCAGGAATAGACGTATGGGAACTCCCGCACCTGAAGCCGGGACGGTCAGTAATCACAGCAGGATCTGCCAGCATAGAGGCGTCATGCATGCCACTTTATATGTAATGGGAGGTATCTGTGTCAGTTCTGAAAGTTTTCGACCGGAATGGTAACGAGAAGGACCCGATCGCGTCCGGCCATGACTTTAAAAATCTAAAGATCATAAATAATCTGGAATCCGGAATCGATGAACTGAGTTTTGACTGCATCGGACAGTATGTCCCGGATGACCTGCAGGAAGAAGGATACGTAGAAACAGGAAACCAGCGTTTTGTGATCAAGGACTTCAAAAAGGCCACTGTGACATGCAGAGCGGAGCCGGAAGAACTGGAAGCCGAACCAGTCGCAGACTTTTCATCGGAAAATGCTGATCTGTCTACAGTTATTTCAAAACTGCTTTCCGGGACTGGATGGTCCGCGGAGATCGCACCTGACGGCCTGAAGTCAAAAGTCAGAAACATAGGAACGATCAACAATAAAACACCAAAGGACATCCTGGACACAGTCCGGGATGTTTTTCTTTGCGAAATTCGATTCGACTGTAAACGTAAGGTAGTAGTAATTGCAGATGAGCTCGGAGAAGACAGAGGGACTTATTACATCGACGGTCTCAATCTGAGAAATGTCAGCGCATCTTCTGACAGCTATGATTTTTATACCAGGATCAAAC
>Ga0326511_10002063_pt1 | contig 16484 bp, 11 predicted proteins | sample 0_2496_0518_D_FD_203701 | JGI IMG/M metagenome (GOLD analysis project Ga0326511, IMG submission 203701) | Bovine rumen microbial communities from UC Davis, California, United States - 0_2496_0518 | ecosystem: Host-associated > Mammals > Digestive system > Stomach > Rumen | place: USA...
GGTGTTTGCCATACATGGTGGTACTGCCATCAATCTTTTCTTGAAGGACTTGCCACGTTATTCTGTAGATATTGATTTGACCTATATCCCATTGGCTGACCGTCAGACAAGTTTGGATGACATCAATATGCATCTGAATGTCATCGCGGAAAAGGCAAAGAAAGCTTTCAAAGGAATGCATATCGTTCCAAACTTCAGTACCTGCAAACTGTTGTGCGAATATCGAGGTAGGCAGGTGAAGATAGAGGTTAACCAGACTAAGAGAGGAATTATAGGTGGTGATGTTCAGACAATACCATTGAGCGAAAAGGCACAGGAAGAGTTTTCCCTCTTTTGTGAGGCAAATGTTGTGCCCCTAACTCAATTGTATGGTGGCAAGATTGCAGCAGCACTTTCGCGCCAACATCCTCGTGACTTGTTTGATGTAAAGTATATGGATATTCCATTAAGTGAATGCCGAGAGGGACTCATCTTCTGTTTGTTGGGAAGCGACAGACCAATTTTTGAGTCATTTGCTCCACGCTTGATTGACCAGCGAGAGGCAATGGAAAACCAGTTTGCCGGAATGACAGATATTCCATTTACATACGAAGAGTTTGAAGCGACTCGTGCCAAACTCATCAATGATGTCAAGTCGATGATGTCTGAAGCGGATAAGAGGTTCCTTATCAGTTTTGAATCAGGTCAACCTGAATGGGAAGGCTATGAGTTTGAATACTTCAAAGAATATCCATCTGTACAATGGAAACTTCTTAATCTGAAGAAACTCGGCAAGCAGAATCCGCAGAAGTTGCAGGAAGAAGCGGAGAAACTAAGAAATCTCTTTAATTTCAATCTCAATAATTAACAGCTCACTACTTATGTCATACAAAGATTTTCAGCAGAAGGTTTATTCGTACTTGATTAAGTATAAGAAGGAAAACCTTAAGATTATTGATAAAGGTACTTCTGCACATGGAGTTGAACACGATTGTTTATTACCAAAGCCATATAGCGAAGCCAAAATACCTGTTATGCTTTATGATGGTATTAAAGAAACAGTGAAAGACATTCAAGCAAGCAAGTTTGCATATAAGCCTCACCTTGCAGCTTCTGTACATGTGGCAAGTTCTCAAACTGCATGTATCAACCTATTTGTGCCAATCTTGGAAAGTGAGTACGCAGACCAAATACTTATAGGGGCAGGAGTTGTACCTAAAGAATTTGACCATATTGACAGAAACCAGCTTCGCAAAGGATATTGCTTTGAGTATTGGGAGTCAACACTTGATGGAACAAAAGGGCTTCTTGGAGATCATAGTCCTAATGCTGGTACAGACTCAGATGTTGCCATTGCATATCGCAACAAGAACAACAAACTGTGCCTTTGGTTGATAGAGCACAAGTTAACAGAGCAGGAATTCACGACTTGTGGAGGCTACCGTTCAAAGGCAATTTCTCACTCAGAGAAGGCATATTGCGCTTCTTGTGGTATTGAAGAAATTTTGAAAAACCACGATAAGTGTTATTACCACAAGCATTGCGGTTACTTCTATTGGAATATTATGGATGCCCAATCTTCATTCTTCTGTGGTAAATTTGAAGGCAATGGCTGTCCGTTTCGAGGCGGCATGAATCAACTTTGGAGGAATCAAATGCTGGCTTTGGAACTTGAGAAGAGAGGTGTATTTGAAGATGTTTATTTCTCGGTTGTCTCTCATCCGGAAAATTCTTTTCTTGATAAAACTATGAATGCATATCGGGCACTAACAAATAACTCCCCAAAGTTCTATGACTTCAAATCAAATACGCTTGTGAATGTAGCAGTTAATTATTTGCCTGATTGGTCAAATTGGTACAAGAAGGTGTATTTGGGAATTGAGAAGTGCTAATATATGTTGGTAACAACATGACAAATTGCACAACATTAATGAAAAATATAAATCGATCTCGATGTGGTGATATAATGTAGCATTTGTGTACGAATTGGATTGGTAGAGCAGATTCTTATTGAGCGGCATGCTTTTCATAACCTTAAGGCCAATCAAAATGATAATAATGTTCAATCTTATTAGATATAGTTTCATATGAATCAAATGATTCCAGCTTTGCAGAAATTTTATAATGCTTTGAAGCATTTAAATCAGTTTTCAACAGAAAGCAGCTTCTTTGATAATGTTGGGAGTATTGATGTTTTTTTGTCTGAATATCGTAGTACAACATTAGTGTTGCAGACATCAATAGGTGGCCCGGATAATCCCATTTATAAGAAAAACCTTGATAATATTCTACTAAAAGATAAAGAAGTAATAAAATGGTTGAATGACAATCGGGTTATTGTCATACATAATCATCCATTCAAACTGAAAAAGATTTTTCGTGTAACGATATATGACTCTGCAAATTCTGTTATTTTCAAACAATATGAACAAAACATCGAGTTTGATGAACCTATAGGAAATTATCTGGAGGAGATCAGAAATACATTTAATGAGATTAAAGTTCCAGATGTCTATTTTTCAGCTCAATATCTTTATGTGGATGAGGAAGACTCTAAAGAAAGAAGCGTCTTCGATTTCATTGAAAACGGAGTTGTAATCATGTGGCAATTCCTCCACGCAATGAAAAAAGACCTAAATGACGAGAGTAAAACATCTAATAATTTGATGCGGGAAATCGATGTTATGATACAGCATATACCACATAGATGGATGTTGGATGCTTTAGACTATTGTTATTATAGGTCAACTGATACTTTTGAGAGAGGTGAGTCTTTTACGTTGTCTATACCTGATGTTCATATTCCAGTGGATTTCTTTATGAAAGAAGTCAAGCAACTTTCCCCAACTGATATGGATTTCTATGAAGCATTCATTTACCTTCATTCTTTTATTTACATAAAACAAAACCATCATTTGTTGAGCACTTTCTTTCTAGAATATGAGGATAATACATATCAAATGATTACATTTTCTGCATCTTTGAGAACAACGATGTATCGCTATATTAATAGAGTATCGAAGATGGTATTTGATAATGACATTGCAAATGTTTACCTTGTAACTGAAATGATTGGATACCAAGGAGTTGACATTAGGCATCTGACGGATTTTTTACAACTCAATTATGAAGAGAGAAAACCATACAGAACAGTTACTTATTTAACTTTTTATAAAGTAACTTCCGCCGGTGCAATTTTCCCAATAATGATAGACACTGATAATCTGATTGATAGTCTCTCAGTAAGTGCTGTTATGGGTAAAATAAAGACAACAGAACAGCCTAGGCAAGTGAGCATAATGATGACCCCAATAGTTGATAGTTTTAAAAAGCGAAGAAGTACATAAAACTGATTTGTTAATAGGACAATGTAAATCACCACCCATGAGATATTTTTGTCCCTCGACTATTTTCGACTATCTCGGGGAACAGATGGGGGACAAAATGGGTGATAATCTGCAAATATCGAAGTTAAAAATCAAAAATCTGCAAAAATGGACGAAATTTTAAATGCCTGAAATTATGCGATTTATGAGCTATATTTGCAGATTGTATGCTTTTCTTTGCAAAAAATCACTTTCCCACGCAGAAGTGGGAGAAGATGTTGTTTAAGGTTTCTTGAGGGGTGATTTGCCCTCCTGTGATGTCAGCGAGGTGGGAGAGGGTGAGACGGAGGTCTTCAGCAAGGAGGTCGCTGGGGACTTGTTGTTTCATGCCGTCGATGACGCGGGAGAGGCTTTCGTTAGCCTTGATGAGGGCGTCATAGTGACGGACGTTGGTGATTATGATGTCGTTCTCGGAGATGTCGGGGATGTTGGCTGAAGCGTAGATTGCCTCTTCGAGTGGGGAGAGGTCGGTATCGTACTTAGCGGAAATGGCTATAAATGAAGAATGAGGAATGAAGAATGAAGAATCGTTCTTTATAGTTAAGCCTTTATCTGATTTCGTGATGACGATGATTAGTTCCTTTCCTTCGCAGCGTGTCTGCATTTCTTGCTGTTCGGAGACTGTGGGAGCTTCGTCAAGTAGCCAGAGGATGATGCGCGCTTTTTCGATGGTTTGATAGGTGCGCTCTATGCCGATAAGTTCCACAGTGTCAGAGGTTTGGCGAATGCCTGCGGTGTCGATAAAACGGAAGGTGACGCCATGCAGGTCGATGGTGTCTTCTATGGTGTCACGAGTGGTGCCGTGGATGTTGCTAACTATGGCGCGCTCGTCTTTTATCAAACGATTGAGTAGGGTACTTTTGCCTACGTTTGTCTTGCCCACGATGGCAACGGGAATGCCTTGTTTAAGGGCTTGACCTGTTTCAAATGATTTAGCAAGAGAGGTTATGTGGCTTTCTATTTTGGTGGCAAGTGTGAGAAGTTCTGTTCTGTCTGCAAACTCCAGTTCTTCGTGGTCTGAGAAGTCGAGCTCGAGTTCGAGCAACGAGGTGAGTTTCAGGAGTTTCTCGCGCAGATGGGATAGCTCGGACGAGAATTGTCCTCGCAACTGACTGAGGGCGAGATGGTGGGTAGCCTGGTTGGTTGAGGCTATCAGGTCAGCCACAGCTTCGGCTTGTGATAGGTCCATCTTGCCGTTGAGGTAGGCTCGTTGGGTGAATTCGCCTGGGTTAGCCATTCTGCAACCCTCTTGTATGAGGCGTTCCAACACCTTATTTATAATATAGCGCGAGCCGTGACAAGAAATCTCTGCGCTATCCTCGCCAGTATAGGAGTGGGGGGCGCGGAAAACGGTGACGAGAACTTCATCAATTAGGTTTGAGGTTTTATCTACGATATGACCGTAGTGAACGGTATAACCCTTTGCATCAACAAGATTCTTGCTGAATATCTTGGATAATATCTGCAGGCTCTGGTTGCCTGATATCCTGATTATGCCGAGTGCTCCACCTGTAGCGGTTGCAAGAGCGCAAATGGTTGATTCTTGGTTCAAGGGGGGCAAAGGGTTCAAGAGTTCAAAAGTTCAAGAGTTCAAGAGTTCAAAAGTTCAAGGGTTATTCGCTTTACTTCATGAATACGAAATAGACTGCAGCGACGAGGCAGAGGAATGCAGCTGCGTGATTCCAGTGCAGGCTTTCGTTTTGGAACATTATGTTGGCAAGGAAGGTGAAGACTATGAGTGAGACACACTCCTGTATCACCTTGAGCTGTACGAGGGAGAAGGGACCTCCGTTGCCAGCAAAGCCGATGCGGTTGGCAGGCACCTGGCAGCAATATTCAAAGAAGGCGATGAGCCACGAGAATGCTATTACGAGAATCAGCGGCCAACTGGTTGATGTGCCGTTCTGTTGCAGTTTCAGGTGACCATACCAAGCAAAAGTCATGAAGACGTTGCTCAGTATGAGAAGCAGTATGGTGTATAGAGCGTTCAAACTAGTTGAGAGTTGAGAGTTTAGAGTTAGATTCTGTCTAAGACGAGTTTTATGAGGTCGTTGATGTTGGCTTTATATTCAGTGTTCATGTCTTTGCCATACCTGTCGGCTATCACCATGCAGCAGGTCATAGCACGATGGCCGAGTAGGGCAGCGAGACCAGCTACAGCCGATGATTCCATCTCGAAGTTGCAGATTTTCAGGTCCTCATCAAACTTTTCGTCATGATAAACGAAAGAATCCACTTTCACATCCACATAAGGGTCTTGTGGTATGAGTCTCACGCAGCGTCCCTGTGGTCCGTAGAATCCTCCGCAGGCAATGGTTATGCCCTTTATCATATCCTTCTGGGCAATCTGCTCTATGAGTGTAGGGTCAGCAACAGCCACGTATGGCGAACCCTTCTTGGGTGACCAGTTCATGTGCTTCTTAAATTTCTCCTCCATATCGAGGTCACACACCAGGTCTCTGTCCAGATAATAGTTCAACAGACCGTCGAAGCCGATAGACTTGACGCTTGCCACGAATGAACCCAGGTGGGTGAAAGGTTGCAGTCCTCCGCAGGTGCCTACTCGCACGAGGGTGAGTTGCTTCTTCTCCTTCTTTATCTCGCGCTTCTCGAGGTCGATATTGACCAAAGCGTCCAGCTCAGTCATTACGATGTCGACATTATCGCATCCTATGCCAGTAGAAACGCACGATATGCGCTTACCCTTGTAAGAGCCCGTAATGGTGTGAAACTCACGCGCTTGCACTTCGCACTCTATCTTGTCAAAGAAAGCTGCAACGGTTGCTACTCTGCCTTGGTCACCAACCAGAATGATGCGATCAGCCAGTTGTTCAGGGCGCAGATGCAGATGGAATACGCTACCATCAGCATTGATAGGAAGTTCTGAAGGAGGAATCATATTCTTTTCGTTTTTAGGTTTTTAGTTCAAAATGCCCATAACAGGCTTTTTTCCTGCTACGGGCATTTAGGGTTATAATAATGTATTATTTAGAGAGAGCCTCATGCATGTTTGCAGCAGCACGACGGCCGTCACCCATAGCGAGGATAACGGTAGCACCGCCACGAACGATGTCGCCACCAGCGAAGAGCATAGGACGTGATGACTGCATGTCGTCGCCAACGGCTATGGTGTTCTTTCTGCCCAGTTCCAGACCCTTGATAGATGTAGGAACGAGTGGGTTTGGTGATACGCCGACAGCTACCACAACCTGGTCAACGTCTATGGTAATCTTCTCGCCAGTTGGTTCTGGAGAACGACGACCAGAAGCGTCAGGTTCGCCAAGTTTCATGACCTCGAGAACAGCCTTGCTTACGGCACCCTTCTCATCGCCTATATACTCAGCTGGGTTGTGCAGAGTGAGGAAGTTGATACCCTCCTCCTTAGCGTGCTTCACCTCCTCCAGACGAGCAGGCATCTCAGCCTCAGAACGGCGATATACGAGTGTTACGTTAGCACCCAGACGCTTAGCCGTACGACAAGAGTCCATAGCCGTGTTACCACCACCCACAACGAGCACGTTCTTGCCCAGATTCATTGGGGTATCGGTCTTAGGGTTGGCAGCATCCATGAGGTTCACACGAGTGAGGTACTCGTTAGAAGACATGATGTTGATAAGGTTCTCGCCAGGAATGTTCATGAAGTTTGGCAATCCAGCGCCAGATCCTACGAAGATGCCCTTGAAGCCGCTCTTCTCCAGTTCGTCAACAGAGATTGTCTTGCCCACGATTACGTCAGTCTGGAAGTGAACACCCATCTTGCGGAGGTTCTCTATCTCCACGTCAACAATAGCGTTAGGCAGACGGAACTCAGGGATACCATATTTGAGCACACCACCAATCTCGTGCAGAGCCTCGAATACGTAAACGTCGTAGCCCTTCTTCACCATATCGCCAGCGAAAGAAAGTCCTGCAGGACCAGAACCCACCACAGCAATCTTGATGCCGTTAGATGGTGCTATCTCAGGCAGAGACATCTGACCAGACTGGCGCTCGTAGTCAGCTGCGAAGCGCTCCAGATAGCCTATAGCCACAGCAGGCTCGTTCATCTTCAGGTGGATACACTTGCTCTCGCACTGCTTCTCCTGAGGACAAACACGACCACAGACAGCAGGCAGGGCAGAAGTGTTCTTCAGCACCTTAGCAGCAGCTAAGAACTGACCGCGCTCTATATTCTTGATGAATGAAGGTATGTTGATGTTTACAGGACAGCCCTCTACACATGATGGGTTAGCGCAGTCCAAGCAACGCTTAGCCTCAGTGAGAGCCATCTCCTTGGTCAGACCGATGTTTACCTCCTCAGTACGGGTGGTAGCACGATATACTGGGTCGAGCTCAGGCATCTTCACGCGCTCGATGGCTGTGCGCTCCTTTGGCTTCATGCTCTTGCGGAGCTCCTCACGCCAAGGTGCCTTGCGATCGAGCAATACCTCCATTGGGTCGTCCACTGGCTCTACGTCCATCTTCACGTCGGTCTTCTCTGCCTTGCCAGCATTAGCATCGCTATATACGTGCTCAGCATAGTGCTCCATCTCCTCGAGCTCAGCCTTCTTGAATGTGCCCATGCGCTTGAACATCTCGTCCCAGTCAACGAGGGCGCCGTCAAACTCAGGTCCGTCGATGCAGACAAACTTGGTCTTGCCTCCGATGGTCAGACGGCAAGCGCCACACATACCAGTTCCGTCAACCATGATGGTGTTGAGCGAAACGTCAGTAGATATGCCGTACTTCTGGGTTGTGAGGCAAGAGAACTTCATCATTATAGGAGGTCCGATGGCGAAAGCCTTGTCGATATGCTCCTGCTCGGCAAACTTCTCGATACCGATGGTCACTACGCCCTTCTCGCCCTTTGAGCCGTCGTCAGTCATGATGATGAGCTCGTCAGAAGAAGCACGCAACTCGTCCTCGAGAATCACCAGCTCGGCTGTTCTGCCAGCCAATACGGTGAGCACTCTGTTGCCAGCAGCCTTCAGTCCGCGAACTATAGGCAGCATAGGAGCAGCACCCACACCACCACAGGCGCAGATAACGGTTCCGAATTTCTCGATGTGTGTTGGGTTGCCGAGTGGTCCTACAACGTCAGCCACTTCATCGCCCACGTTTAGGTTACACAACTTAGTTGATGACAATCCCACTTCCTGAATTACCAATGTGATAGTGCCACGCTCTATGTCAGCATCTGCGATGGTCAGCGGCATGCGCTCGCTGTGCTTGTCCACACGCACAATGACAAAGTTGCCAGGCTTACGGCTCTTAGCTATCAGCGGAGCCTCAATCTCGAAAAGGAACACCTTCTCAGAGAATTGTTTCTTGGTTACAATCTTGAACATAATGTTTTTGTGTTATATCTTTATTTAATGATTTCGCATCCCATGTAAGGAACCAGAACGCTTGGCACCTTGATGCCGTCCTCAGTCTGGTTGTTCTCGAGTATGGCAGCCACGATGCGAGGCAGAGCCAGAGCCGAACCGTTGAGGGTATGGCAAAGCTCAGTCTTTTTGGTCTGGCTGTTACGATAGCGGCACTTCAGACGGTTAGCCTGATAGGTGTCGAAGTTAGAAACTGATGATACCTCCAGCCAACGCTTCTGAGCCTCGGAGTAAACCTCGAAGTCGTAGCATATAGAAGAGGTGAACGACTGGTCGCCACCACAGAGCAACAGAATGCGGTAAGGCAGCTCCAGTTTCTTCAGCAGTCCCTCCACATGTGCCAGCATCTCCTTGTGGCTCTCCTTAGAGTGCTCAGGCTTGTCTATGCGCACAATCTCAATCTTTGAGAACTCATGCAGACGGTTCAGTCCTCTTACGTCCTTGCCGTATGAGCCAGCCTCTCTGCGGAAACACTGGGTGTAAGCGCAGTTCTTGATAGGCAGCTCGCTCTCGTCGAGTATCACATCACGATAGATATTCGTCACAGGCACCTCAGCCGTTGGAATGAGGTAGAGGTCGTCTATCTCGCAGTGGTACATCTGTCCCTCCTTGTCAGGCAACTGACCAGTGCCGTAACCAGAAGCCTGGTTCACCACCGTTGGAGGCATAATCTCTGTGTAGCCAGAAGCCCTTGCCTCGTCGAGGAAGAAGTTGATAAGAGCCCTCTGCAAACGTGCGCCCAAGCCCACATAGACAGGGAAACCAGCACCAGAAATCTTCACGCCCAGGTCAAAGTCTATGAGGTTATACTTCTTGGCAAGCTCCCAGTGAGGCAGTTTTGCAGTCTCCACCACAGGGTTAGCAGTCCAGTTGCCCACGGTATCAGTTCCGTCGCACTCCTTCAGGTTCGACTTCACCACCTTGTTGTCCTCAGCCGTAGCACCCTCAGGCACCTCGTCGTATGGTATGTTAGGAATCTGGCAGAGTAGGGTAGTCAGCTCCTGCTGAGCCTGTCCCATCACGCTCTCCAGCTCCTTCGACTTATCCTTCAGCTGAGCCACCTTAGCCTTAGCCTCCTCAGCAGCCTCCTTGTTGCCCTGCTTCATCAGCATGCCTATCTGTGCAGCTGCCTTCTTCTGCTCGCTAAGGTTAGCATCCAGTTCCTGCTGAGTCTCGCGACGCTTCTTGTCCACAGCCATCACCTCGTTGATAGCCTCCTCAGCATTAGCAAAATGCTTCTTCTCGAGACCCTTAATTACTCGTTCTCTCTCTTCTGTGATAAGTTTAAGTGTAAGCATATATAAATGTAATTTGTTGTCCTATTAGTCTGCAAAGGTACAAAAAAAACTACATTCAGCCTAACTTTTTCCTTATAAAAATAATAATGAACGCATAAATTATTTGAAATCCTTGCCATTAGATTAACAAAATGCAATCAAAACGCCCCTTTTTGTGACACTCTGCTCATTCAAAAATCTCTGTTTTAAAATCAAATTTAGAGCATTCCACCCCCCATTTTTAACCAAAAATCGGGCAAATCTCAATTTTCAACTATAAAAGCATTACTTTTAGAGATAGAAGCATTACTTCTGCATGCAAAAGCATTGCTTCTGCAACCAAAAATCCGACCCTTATTCACAGATTATCACACCAATATTACATCACAAAAATCACCTCATTTTTCAACCCTCTGACATCCAATTTCTTACAAAATTCGCGAGATTCCAGAATTTGAAGCCAACTATCCTCTCGCCTCCAAATTCTTCATTCTCGCGCCTTTTGAAAAACTCACTTTGTTAGTGAAATCGCCGTTTTCATGACAAAGTGAAAAAGTGGTGGGCACTTCTGGGTTCAAAAGTGACCTCTAAGTGAGGTATAGCCAATCATAGGTCACTATCCTCATCCCAGTATTCATGCGCCTTGAGAGCCCCTAAGTGAGTATGTGAGGTTATTTTTGAAAATTCTTTCTTTTCTCTACTTTTTCTCTCCATTGTTTGGAGAAATAAAAATAATTATTTAATTTTGCAGATTGAAAATCGGAGGAGAAATTCCGAATATCAAATATAGCATTGACTATTATTTGCGTTCGTCTGAATAGCGTCGGAAACTAATCAGTAGATAAGAACTTACAGATAATAGTGAGCAGGTCTGTTTTGGATTTGCCATTCTATCCTTAATAGGAGTCATTGCCTTTGTCTTAATGGCATAGGTTACTCTTATAAGGATAGAGAGGTCTCATTCCGACGCAGCCTCGACGAACGCATAAGAAAACCTATGCCTTTTTATGCGTTCAGCGTGAATGATAGATTGATGCGTAAATCTATCATTATGCGGTGTCATATTAAAACAATCAAGAAAAACGTACGCAATTTATATCTGCGAGGACTGATGCCTTTGCTGTACTTATTGTCACCTTGTGGAAGAGCAGAAAAAATCATTTTATACATTTCTCTTGCATATTACCTATCTATTTGGGCTGTTTTTGTGTTTTTATTAGATAACCGCCTAGGACTGAATATTATGGGGTATGACACCATGTATAATTTTGATGTCTATACGTTCCCATATATCCATTGCTGGCACCTAAGACATCCTTTGTTTGCTCTTTTTAACATCATACAGGATACTATCTGCTGGGTTATCGGACTATGGGGATTAAATTATAAGTTGTTCATACATACTATTATTACTCCCATACTTTTTGCTTTTAGCAATTTGCTGCTTTACAAAATTATAGTGCTATATAACAAAGACAGTAAATATATAGCATATTTATTGGTATGCTTATTCTCATCTTTTGCTCATGTTATACTATTGGCAGGACAATATGAAACTTTTCCTTTCTCTCTTTTTTTCTTATTGTTGATATTACTCTATATACATAAGCCTCAAAATATATGGCAAGATAATATTCTTTTTGCTACTCTAACAGGGGTTACAAGCACTCATTGCCTCAAATTTATATTCTTATGGATATGGGACAACTCAATTATGTACACCATAAGGAGATGTTTCAAATCAGCCTATCTTTTCTGTCTCCTTATGATATTACCTACACTTCAGCTTATTTTGTCATCGTTGAAGCATGGTGACTTTTGGGGGCATTTTATTACGAATGCTACAGGCTTTACGTATCTTGAATATAGCACATATAATTCGTTGAAGGATAATTTCTTTAGTGAGCCTTTGTTTTTTCATAACGTAAATGCGGTCATCTATGACCCTAGAGTATATATGAATAGTGACAATATTATGCACGCGACATCGAATATGGATGCTTATCCTCATGCTATCATACCAGTTTGTATCATATTCATTTATTTCTTTTCCATATTAGGTGTGCTATTAAATATCAAAACAAAGATAGTCAAAGTGATGCTGTCATTTTTTACCGTAGATTTGTTTTTTCTGTTGGTGTTGGGGTATGGAAAAAACGAAGCACATCTATTTTGCTTACATTGGATTTATATTTTACCTATTTCAATAGGATTGTTTTTGGGAAAATTTCGTTATGCTAAAATCAAATACCTATGCACATCACTTATAGTAATGATAACTTTTGTAGCTTTATGTTACAACACTGTGGTATATGTCACATCATTTACAAATCCTCTACATATATAGATGTATGATAAAAACTACAAAACTTGTTTTTCTTTTTGCAACTTCCAAAATAAAGCCTTAACTTTGTGGTCAAAAAACAATAAGAAAAGCTGCTAAGAAGAACATTATGACAGAAGAGCATTGGCAATGGCAGGAGCCAGGAACGGCATGGAGGGGCATAGGTATTTATCATATCACGCTGACGGTGCCGTCGCGCCAGCCATTATTGGGCAAGTTGGTGATACCTGATAATGACCCTTCTCAGGCGCGAGTGGAGCGCACAGCGTTGGGCAATGCTGTTATTGATGAGCTGTATGTGATGTGCAAGCACTATCCAGCCATCCGTATTTTCCAGTTTTGCCTGATGCCTGATCATCTGCATGCCGTCATTCAGGTGACGAGGGTTATGGACACAAGCATTCGCAGCGTGATTCGCGGCTATTGGCAGGGCGTGAAAAAGCTGGGGAGGGCATATACTTTGGCGGTTTCTTCCGAATTAAATTCGGAGACAACAAACAAAGGTGAAACCACAAACAAAGGTGAGACAACAAACAAAGGTGAGACAACAAACAAAGGTGAGGCAACAAACAAAGGAGAAATAGCAAACGAAGGGACAAGAGACAAAGAGGCAACGAACCAAGAGGCAACGAACCAAGGAACAACAGACCAAGGAAGCGATAGCTGGGCTTTCCCTATTTTTACGGAGCGACCTTTTATTCGCCCTTTGTCACGCAAGGGTCAGCTGAGAGCGATGATGCACTATGTGCAGATGAACCCTCAGCGTTTGGCTACGAAGCGAATGATGCCTGGCTTCTTCAGGGTGCAGAAAGGCATTGAGATAGCTGGCCGTAGCTATGATGGTGTGGGTAATGTAGCCCTGCTACACGCCAGGCAGTATGATGTGGTGCATGTGCGTAGCATCTGGGTGAAGGCAGCAGAACGTGGAGACAGTCAGCAGTTGAGAGACTATATGAACAGCTGTGTGCTTAAGGCTCGCAAGGGTGTGGTGATGGTATCGCCATTCATCTCTCCAGATGAGAAGCGAGTGCAGAATGTTCTTTTGGAAGAGAAGCTTTCCTTTATTCTTTTGGCTGATAATGGCTTTCGCGATTATTACAAGCCGACAGATGCTCTCTTTGACGCCTGTGCTGAAGGTAGAGTGCTGATATTAAGTCCTTGGCAGTATGATGCAGACAAGCGCCATATTACGCGTAACGATTGCGTAGCCCTGAACGAGATGGCTGAAAGTTTTTTATAGTATTAGGCATTCTCTATGCGAAGCATAGCGTTATGGGCTGAGTGTCGCAGACCTATGGGGAGAGTGGTGTCGTTAATGGTGTTATTGGCTTGGAGGATTATTTGTTGCTTCTCTTCTGGAGAGAGATTGCTAAGTGAGCCAAGGATGCAATAGCCATAGAGTTGGGGCATCATGTCTGCTGAGGCGATGAGGCGCAAAGCGAGGGATTTGGCACAGGGGAGTTGGCTGAACAGCTGTTTGGAGGCTATCTCGGCTATTTCCTGGGTGGGTGTTTCGCTAATCCATTTCATGGCGAGGTTTTCAGAAAATTCGCCTACTGGCATGAGCATAGTGGCGAGTATCTTGCATTCCCTGATATTATCTGTCCATAAAAGGGTGGCGAGTTCGAGCGAAGGCTCATATTGGCTCGCCATTTCCCTTAGGTGCAACAGGTTGGCTCCCCAGTTTAGGTGATAGTCCATACCCTTATCGCGAAGCGACTTGGCTGTCACTCCGTTCATCAGCAATCGCAGGGATTGCTTGATTTCTTTATGAAGACTGGAAGGATTCAAGAGCTCAAAAATTAAAAGACAACTTGGACAACCAAGACAACATTATATAATCCAATCTTCAACTGAATAATCACTTGAATAGCGAAGCATCTGCTCTGTGTATGTTTCGGAGAAGTCGAGCAGAACGTCAGTTATCTCGCCATCAGAGCCATAGACAGGAGTCATTTTAGGGTTGAGGAATCCTTTGTATGGAGCTATATTGAGCTTCTCATAACGAGAGAGCACTTCCTTGTGCAGGTCTGGATTTATCTTTACTGCATAGGTCTCCACCAAGTGCTGGGCAGCTTCGTAGTCGCCCTCGCTCTTTATGCGCTGAATCTCAGCCAGCAGACGGGCAAAGAGTTGGCGAAGGGCAGGGTAGTCATTTATCTTGATATAGCGCTTGCCTTCTCGCTCCACCATCTCGATGACACCATCAGAATGCTCATAACACCAGTTGGCTATCAGGGCACGATTTCGCATGTGTGCCTCCTCGATGTTGTCGCCAAACTTAATGCGAACATTCTGGGTCATCATGCCATTCATAATGTAGGTGTAGTAATTAGACTTATAAGCCTCCTCATCAGGCGTCAAGCCCAGTTCTACGAGTTTCTTGTCAGCTATATAATACAGACCAAACAAATCGGCACGAGCCTCCTCGATGGTGTTGCCATAAGCCTTGAGGGCATCAGGGCTGACACCAGGCAGGAGCTGACCTGAGCCGTGTCCGAGGCATTCGTGCAGGTCAGTATGAAGGTCGTCACAAGTGTCGCCATATTTTCTTATCATCTTGACTGTTGCCTCATCAATAGCAAACTCTTCAAGAAAACCGCTGCCCTTAGCAGCCTTGTTGTATGCAGATGTGAAATTGGTTATGGTGACAGACTTAGAACCATGCTGAGCCCTTATCCAGTCGGCATTAGGCAGGTTGATGCCTATAGCTGTGGAAGGATACTCGTCGCCACCAAGCATAGCACCACAGATGGCATTGGCAACAACCCCCTTAACATGAGGTTTGCGGAAACGAGGGTCAACAGGCGAGTGATCCTCAAACCACTGGGCATTCTGGCTTATGGTCTGGGTGCGCTTGCAAGCCTCGAGGTCCTTGTATTCCACTATGCCTTCCCAAGAGCCCTTGAAACCAAGAGGATCGCCATAAACCTCAATGAAGCCGTTGATGAAATCTATGCGTCCGTCGAGTTCCTTCAGCCACTCTATAGAATACTCATCAAAGGTCTTGAGATTGCCTGTGGTGTAATAGTCTATAAGCAGGCGTATGACTTTCTTTTGTTGCTCATTTTCTGCATAATCGCAGGCTTTGTTCAAGAAGAAGATAATCTTCTCGATTGTCTTGCCATACTTGCCGTTAAGAGTCCATGTTTCTTCCTTCAACTCGCCATTTTTCTTTATAAGAGTGGAGTTGAGACCATAGGAAGGAGGAGTAGGGTCATTGCCTTTCTTAGCTGCATAGAAATCTTCTACCTCCTGTTGGGTAACACCCTGATAGAAGTTGCAGGCTGAAGTCTGAATCAAATCTACACCCTTAGCCTTGTTTACTCGCTTGGGGAGTATGGTATCGTCGAATATCACAGGACAGAGGACGGCAAGCAGTTTCTCAGCCTCCATAGGCAGAGCCTCAGCAGGTGTCTCTCTCACTATCTGCTCAAAGAACGACTGGCTGAAGGCAGGCTTGAACTTACTGCAGCCATAGTGGTGGTGAATGCCGTTAGAGAACCACACTCGCTTCAGGTATTCGATGAAAGCCTTATCGTCGTTGGTGAGTTGGTCCTTTATCTGCTCAAGATGTTTTTCGTCCCTATACCTTTTTATATATATAGCCTCGAGGGTCTTTCTTATTAACAGGTTGTATCGTCCCCACTGGTCGTAGATGATGTCTCGTCCCCAGAGGGTAGCCTCGGCAAGGTAATAGATGTATGTCTTCTGTTTGGGGGTAAGTGCCTCGAAGCCAGGAAGCTGATACCTGAGCATCTGCAGGTCGGCAAAGCGTTCTCCTGAATACTGAAAATCTTCTTGTCTCATTTATTTGTTGTTTTTAATGTTCGCTAATGGTGTGGTGCCATAAACCTTCTTATGTTGTCTGTAGAAGGTAGATGGGCAGGAAAAACCTGCAAGGAGCGAGATCTGCTCTATGGAGAGTTCTTCACTATTGTTTTTAATTACGTCGAGCGCAAAGTTGAGTCTTAATCCGTTTACGTAGTCGAGAAACGACATTCCCAACTCCTTATTTAATATAGTAGAGAGAGTGGAGCGTGAAATGCCTACCTCTTTTGCTATCTGTGTAAGACTGAGTCTGTTATCCCTATACATCTTTCTCTTTTCCACCAATTCCCTTACTTGGGCT
>Ga0326511_10002065_pt1 | contig 16474 bp, 13 predicted proteins | sample 0_2496_0518_D_FD_203701 | JGI IMG/M metagenome (GOLD analysis project Ga0326511, IMG submission 203701) | Bovine rumen microbial communities from UC Davis, California, United States - 0_2496_0518 | ecosystem: Host-associated > Mammals > Digestive system > Stomach > Rumen | place: USA...
ATCTTTCAAAAATGTCAATTCGGTATTTTGAGAAACAGATATTTTTGTGCCTTAAATTATTGACCATTTTTTATGCCTGTATGGAAGTTTTCCATAGAAACAAAAAGAGAGAAAGTGCATAACCGTTATCGCAACCTGTAAAAGTTTGTTAAACTTGTTATACAATCTTTCTCTCATAGCGTTTCCTTGTGTCAAATTGACACACTATACTGTTTCATTCCCGTCCGTTTCGGGCGTATCTTTCTTCTCCGTAAAGCCGTGTTCATTGAAATACTGTTCAAGAGCAAGGTCTACAACCGTATCGAGTTCTTCTTCCGAAAAGTTCTCCACAGTAAAGCCATAACGCTTTGAGTAGTCCTTGTACTTCTTGTTTGTGTACTTCTTTTCCTTCGGCTTATTACTTTCACCGTTCAGATACTTCTTCAAGCCATTCAGATTGAGTTTCTTACCACTCTCTGTAACATAAGTGACAACTTCTGCCTGTTTATCGCTATCAAGACCGCAAAGAATATCGGCACAATCGGGTGATACGGTTTCAGCGTCCATAAGGTTCTGTAAATCTTCCGAACACTTCACGACATTCATATAGCGGTACAGGGACTTTTTCGATACGCCGAACTTCTCTGCAATTTCATCGGCAGTCACATCAAGGTCGCCACGCATATCCATATAACGCTCAAAGATAGAACCGTATTCCGTAGGAAGCAGTCTTACTCTCTGAATGTTTGCTTCGACAACATACTTCTCACATTCGTCATCGGTAATGTTGCGAACGATACAGGCAATGGTCGTATAACCAAGTTCCTGTGCAACCTTAAACCTGTGATGTCCCGAAAGTATCTGATAGCAGTTTTCACCTTCGGGGGACAGCCAAGGACGGACGATAATCGGTGTGATGATACCGATGTCCTTTGCACTTGCCTTAATCTGTGCAATCTTTTCCTTGTTAATCTTGAAAGGCTGTTTCTTGCCTTTCTTATTACGGAATGGCTTAATCTGTGAAAGTGCAATCTGCTGAACTTCTTCACCCGACTGTTTCTTTGTTACGGGAACAGCACCGCCCCAAACCTTATTATACTCTTGCTGTAAGGGCGAAACATCTTCACCCTGTACGCCCTGTGCTTCACGCTGTTCATTCATAGCGTTCAAATCCAATGCACCCATTAGTTATCTCTCCTTTACTTGATTTGTTTACAGACTTCTGTGAAAAGCAGAAAGTCTGCCATTGACTTCATTCTTGCACTTCGGGGACATACGGTTTGCATAACCCTTTAAGTCCTTAATACGGATTTCCTTACCGCCGATACGGACAAGTTCCGATGTGACATCATCAGAAAGTCCAAAGTCAACAATTCTGATGTCCTCAAAGGAACTTACTTCGCTACCATTGGCAGTATCAGATTTGCTTTCTACTTTGGGTTCTTCCTTCTTTTCTGAAACTTCTTTCTTGTCAGCAACAGACTTTTCAACCTTTGCTTCCTTGACAGGTTCAACGACAGGCGTGGAAACTTCCTTAACCGCCTTTTCCTTCTTCTCAAAGAACTTACAAGAGAAGTCAAGGTCTGCTACGAAAGGATATTCTGCCTGTACCTTCGCAAGTATATCTTCCGTGTTGATGTTGTCCCTGTACTTGCACATTTCTTTGTGCGTACACTTGTTACAATTACTTTTCATTTTCTTTCTCCTTTTTGTTTAATATATTGAGTATGCCGACAATCTGTGGGCATTTCTCTCCTGTTAATTCCATTCCTTCGACTTCTTCGGAAGTGGTGAACAGTTGATTTCCGAACCATACGGTTACGCACTTGGTATCGCCCCTTGCACCCGCCATAAAGGTACGGGTAACTACACCTTTCCTTCCGTCATAAGAAACTATATCACCGATTTCCATTTTTCGCTTTTCCTTTACGCTGTTCTTCTACGAGAAAATCTGTCATCATACGACCTAAATCTTCATCTGTGCATTTATCAAATGTTTCCCGTTGTTTTATTTTGCCTTTTTGAAAAATAATGTAGGGTATCTTTTGATTGAGAATGTTATTCTGCAAGAAACCCCGCATAGCAAAATCGCTGTCAAAGTCCTGTACCCTTCCTTTATCTTCCTGTGAAAAATAAAACACACAAAAGTCTTTCATATCTGTTCTCCTTGATAGATATTATAATACAATTCTTTTTCTTACTTTGCACGAAATGTAAAAAGCGAAAAGCATTTGCCTTCCGCTTCTTACTGTTTTTGAGTGAGATATATTTATGGAAATTATCAATATGGTTGACATATATGGGAAATCTTACCGTTCGGGTGCGAACCTACTTGGCAGACCTTCGCACACCCATATATGCCCGAAGCCGTGAAAGGGACTTGAACCCTTATACGGCAAACAGGGCTTGCGGGATTTGAACCCACGAATACAGCAGTCAAAGTGCTGTGCCTTACCGCTTGGCGAAAGCCCTATTGCAACCTACGGACAGTAGACACATATACTATCCGTAGGCAGTAACCTATTGGACACTTGGTTCAACAGGCTATTGTTATAGTATCATACTTCTCCGTAAATACACGCACGGATTGTAATTTAATCGTTAAAATTGGTATCTGTTAGTTTGTCGATAAAGCCGTCCAAGACAGTCTTTGCTTCTTCACCGTACCTGTTGGCATAATCCATAAGTTCTTCCCTACTCATATCCTGTAAAGAAATCACGGGTTTTACTTCAACATTCACAACTTCACCAAAGCGTTTGCTCACCCTTACTTCCACTTCATCATCAAGGCGTAGGAACTTTGCTTCTTCTGTATTGATGACCGCTTTGAATGTCTTGCCTTCCTTTGATGTGATTTTCAAACGGGCAAAGTTATCACAAGAGAAACGCTCTATTGTGGAGATATTCCCCCGACATTCTTTTACCTTGCACGGAAAAAATTTATCGACCACCCCATATAAAATGCACATCACCAAAAGAAACAAAAGCAATAGCCCCACAATGCACATAAGCAGATAGTGGTGCGGGAAAGTCTGTTTTAGCCACGGGTATAAATTAACGGTGGCAACCACCGATACAATGATTGCCACCAAGTTGATTAGAGTTGAAATTTTCTTGCTCATATCTTTACCTTATTCGCCGAAAGGAATTTCCATTGACGGTTTTTTAATACGGTACACAAGTTCAGAAGCAAGGTTCTTGAACGCATTGTTTAAGGAATTATCCTTGTACACCCCAAGCACATTTCCTTCGCATTGTGCGGGAAGATAGGGGATAGAGTTGATGAATACCTGTTTCTGATACTTGTCACGAATACTGTCTGCAACCGATGTTCCGACAATGGTACGGTTCTGCTTATTGAGAACGATACCGAGCAGTTCAAGGTCGGGATTGCTTGTTTCGTGAAGGCTGTTTACCTTATCAAGCATTTTTGCAAGCCCGTCAAAAGAGTAGATACCACTCTCGACAGGAATAACCGCATAGTCGCTTGCATTTAAGGCATTGCTTACAAGAAGGTCAAGCAAGGTACGGCAGTCAAACAGGATATAATCATAGTTCTGCTCAAAGAACTCATTTCTGAATATCCTACGCAGAATGTGATTGTTGTCGGGGTCTGATGTCATAAAACTTGTAATGCCTGTAAGCATTTGATTGGACGGGATATAATCAAGGCGTTCAAAGTTCTGTGAATGTCTGATTACATCAAGCATATTGGTCGGCATATTGGCAACGGCATTATAGATAAGTTCTGCCGATGTCGGCTTGCCGTCTTTAACGAAGCCCAAAAATCTGCTTGCATTTCCCTGTCCGTCAAGGTCAACAATAAGTGTACGATTGCCCGCAATGGATAACTGTACACCCATATTGACGGTAGTGGTGGTCTTTCCAACACCACCTTTCTCACTACAAAAACTGATGATTTTCATTTGTCATTTCCTTTCTTTAGATTTGCATTTATCCTTTAAGTGCAAAGTCAGTCGTCATTTCCGATGTCATCTTCTTCATCATTTTCTTCATCTACATCATCAATATCTTCATCGTCTGCACTATAAAGTTCTTCTTCTGTTTTGTTTGCATAATAATCATAGTCAAAATCGTCATCTTCTTCCACAAGTTCCACAAATCTCTCATAATTCTCTTTAGCAGAAGGGTCAACCTGTCTTGTAAGATATTTGATTGTACTATAAATCAAGACTATCACCAATGCACCGAACATAAGGTACATCTTGGGATTAAAAAACGATTTATTGATTATCCCTATGACAAGGAAGCCTATCATTACGAAGCCATAGGTAATAATCTGTCCTAAACCGCCCCGTTCTTTGTATTGGGGCATTTTTCTCTTTTTCTTCTTTACTTTCTTGGACATTACCAATTAACTCCTTCGTTTTTCTTACGCTTTTCAAGTTCAGCCTGTGAGAATTTATGTTCAGACGGCTTGGACTGTTTCGGCTTTGCTTTTTCGGAAGCCTTCTTTGTATTTAAGCGTTCCCTTGCTTCCATTTTTTCTTTATCGTTATCGTCTATGAACGGACAATCAACAAGTTCTTCATCGGTCATAGAACGAAAGCCTTCAAGCGTCAACTGTTTCGGTTCTTCATTAACAACTTCAATCGGCACATTTATATTCTTGAAATCATCGTTCGGATTTGTTGTAGGCTGTCCCCAAATTTCTCTCTGCTTGACAACTTCGGGGTCAAGACTTTGCAGTTTATCAACCAAAGCCTTTTCTTCCGATGTCGGATTTTCCACAACGATAATATACGCATTTTCACCGATTGATTTTGATACTGTAACCATTACTTTCTCCTTTGCAAAAAGTTTGTATAACAAGTTTAACAAACTTTCTGTCTTTCGATTTTCTCTGATATTGAATAAAAATGTGTCGAATGGGACTTGAACCCATATCACCTTTTGAAAGCAGAGATGTGACTTCCAAAAGTGAAGGTATGATTAAGCCTTCTGCGTTCTACCGTTGAACTACCGACACCACCGAACGGTAGATACCACCGAGCCGAAATTAAAACTCTCTCTTGCCGTTCTATCCTATGCCTGTAATTGCATTATACCATTCGGGGCAAAATGATTATGCACGAAATGTAATTTACCATATTTACAGGTCTTTGCAAATTGCACAAAAAAATATCCTAAAATTATCGTTGACAATTCGGGGACGAAGTAGTATTTTTTATATTCTTTATATAAAGAACTTTATAAAGAACTTTATAGGAAGTCTTTTAATGGATAGTTCTAAATTCTTTATATAAAGTTCTTTAAGAACTATCCATTAGGGGCTATCAAACGGTTGTTCGGCTTGGGGTAGCCCCTATACAGTTTGGCGTGGCAGAAACATCACATCAAAGAACGATAGAGCCAAACTGCAAGAATAACGAACGATTAAGAAATAGAGAATGACATTCGGTACAGTTCTGTATATGACGAAGCCACGGGAAAGGAGAAGGTATCGGAAGGAGTAGTGGCGGTCTAATCCCTTCCCTTTTCGTGGTATCGTTATGTAAATCTTCCCCTTTTTGATTGACTTTATTTAATAACAAGCGTATTGTATGTAAAGGCAAGTTAAACAAAATCTTAATGTAGAGAGTAGTAATGGACGATAAAAAATCAGTCCGAACGACAATCAGCAATCACGGTTAGCCGTGGGAAAGGAAAGTAATGTGGGAGAAAGTAAAGTAAGAGAGCAGAACATACCGACACCATACATTTGTCCTATTTGTGGCGGTACGATTTCTGCAAACTCAAATTTTTTCGGCTGTGACAATTATCAGCAAGGTTGTGGATTTAAGGTTTGGCGAAACTTTATGAAAGTACAGTTGAATGAAGCAGATATAGCCGACCTTATTGTGACAGGAAGAACAACCCGTAAAGTATCGGGTTTTTATTCAAACAAATATCAACGCCCGTTTGCTTGCCACCTTGTTTATTCACGAATGAGAAACAGAGTAGAATTTGAACGACTGACAACTAACGAGCAGTAAGTAAAGGAGAGAAAATAATGGGACTTTTTCAGAAGAAAAACAATGAAGCGACAGACAATGTAAATGTAGCGGTCAAGGAAGTACCCGTTGAGAGTAAAAAGGGTACAAAAGAAAAGAAAACAGGCAAAAAGAATGTTTCGGGAAAGAACAACAAGAAGAATACCATTCAGCAGTTGCTTCCCGCAGAGAACTTTTTTGATAACGGTATCATTCAGATTTCGGGTGACGAGTATTCCAAAGCCTATTTTATGAATGACGCTAACTTTATGGCAGAAGGCGAAGTAAAACAGGACGAAATCCTTAAAAACTACAAGAAGATTTTGAACAAGTTTCCCCCGAACTGTTATATCACTATCGTAATCGTAAACAAGCGTGAAACTCTTGAAAACCTTGCGAAGAACTATCACTTCCCGTACCAAGGCAACAAGACGGACACCTACTGTGATGACTACAATCACATCATTGACGAGAAGATTGCACAGGGTAATAACGACATCAAGAAAAGCAAGTACATTCTGCTTACAGTAAAATCACCGTCTTACAATGACGCTGTTTCACTTCTTGATGTTATGGAAGGCGAACTCAATTCCGCAGTCAAGGTCATCAATAAGTCGGGTGTAAAAGCCCTTAACGCTTATGAGCGTCTGAAACTGATGTTCCTTATCCTTAACGGTGCGGAAAGAGATTTCGACAGAGAGTTTGCACAGTACATCAAGGAAGGCGAAAAGAGTACCGACCTTGACTTTGCACTTATGAAGTCACACGGTATGACGGCAAAGAATATGATTTGCCCGTCTGCACTTACATTCGATAAAGGTACTGTATTTCTTGGTGAAGATAGAGCGTGCAAGTCGGTTATGTTTACCAATTTCCCGACTTCCCTTGATACCAAATTCCTTACGGAGATTACAAACATTCCGTATGAAATGGTTACGACCATTCATCTTCGCAATGTTCCCCGTAAGAAAGCAACAACCCTTGTAAAAATGCAGAATAACTCTGTTAAGGCAGATGTCATCAAGGCTTCGCAACAGGCATACAGAAACGGTTACGACCCTTCGCTTATGAACGAAGATTTGATTATGGCACAGCAACAGGCAAAAGAACTTCGTCAAGATGTTGTTGTGAAGGGCGAAAAGATGTTCTATATGACGCTTTCCGTTACTTTCTTCGGAAAGACCGTAGATGAACTGAAAGACATTGGTAAACTGTATGAACTGAAATGTTCGGACTTTACTATCAGCCCGAACGCTCTTATCGGACAGCAGAAGCGTGGACTTATGAGTTCACTTCTTCTTGGAAACAGGGAACTTATCCTTGACAGGCTTGTGACAGGTGATGATTGTTGTGCAATCTTCCCTTACAACATACAGGAGATTTCAGACCCCCGTGGTCACTTCTACGGTATCAATGCCCTGTCAAAGAATATGATTATGTATGACCGCAAGCGTTCAAGACTTGCAAACGGTCTGTTCTTCGGACAGTCGGGTACAGGTAAATCGTTCATTACAAAGGGTGAGATTATCCCGAACCTTCTTGATATGAGAAACGGTGAAGATGATATGATTATCCTTGACCCCGAAAATGAGTACCGTGTCGTAGCAGAAGCATTTGGCGGTAACATCATCGACCTTGATGTTAAGGGCGACCTTCATATCAATCCTTGCGATATGAATATGGAGTGGGATAACCCGAAGGCTTCACCGCTTACAGAGAAATGTGACTTTATGGTAGGTCTTGTGGAAAGTATTCTTGGTAAGGGGCGTGAATGTAACTCTTACGAAGTCAATGCTATCCACCGTGCTTGTCAGAAGATGTATTCCGATTATGTCGATACGATGACAGAAAGACATAAGCGTGGCGATGAAAACGCCAACATTGATTATGACATTATGCCTACTCTTGTGGATTTTTACCACGCACTTGTTGAAGATGGTTCGGCAGAAAGCCGTAAGATTGCAATGGCAATCGAAACCTATTGTGTCGGCGGTTATAATGTGTTCGCACATAGAACCAATATCAAGGGACATAACAGGCTTACGGTTTACAATCTGCTTTATCTTCCCGAAAAAATGCAAGAAATGGCAATGAAGGTTTGTCTTTCAAGCATTTGGAACAAGGTCTGTGAAAACAAGGAACGCAATATGAAATTAAAGACCAATAAGGCAATTTGGGTTTACCTTGACGAGTTCCACCTTTTCTTCAAGACTGAAAGTTCCGCTTCGACCATTATGGCATATTACAAGCGTGTCCGTAAATACGGCGGTATTATGACAGGTATCACACAAGATGTTGCCGACCTTCTTACTACAAGACAGGGTGAAGCGATGTTTAACAACACAGGTTTCTTTATCTTCTTGGGACAGTCCCCTATCGGACGACAGAAGATACAGAATATGTGGCAAGTGTCTGATACGCTGATAGACTATCTGAATGAGAAAGGTGTAGGTGTGGGACTTATTTACAATTCCCTGTCTATGATACCTTTCGACTATACGCTTGACAGAACCACAGACCTTTATCGTCTGATGTCAACCAACCCGAATGACGCAGATGATAAGAGTACAAAAATGGGCAGTAAGGACGGTGGAAAAGATGAAGATGATGACGATGATGATGACATCAATGATTTTTTCAGCAATGATAATTCATCAGTATCAGATGAAGGTAATGAAAGCGAAGAAAGTGCTTCTTTGCAGACATACGAAGCAGATGATGACGATGATGAAGAACCGATAAATCCTTATGGTGCTGAATAATCGCTGACTTATATGGTAATTGCACGGGGGATTTTGGAAAAAGTCCCCCTTAATTACATTTCGTGCCAATTTTTTTTCAAAAGTATTGTATGCTATAAACAAAAAAGTTATTTGTATGCGAAACTTTTGGAAAGGGCAATCAGTATGGCAACCGAAGTGGCAGTCACCGTAAGTGAACGGAATGTAAAAAAATATCTGAATGACATAGCGTATATTGAAGTTTCGGCTGACGGAAAAGTTTTTGACTACTGCTTGGGTTCAGACCTAAAGGAGTGTGGGAATATATGTCGGCAAATACTATCAGCAAAAACGGGGAGAGAAATAGTGCTTCCACCAAGCAAAGATTTCAACTCACCCCACAGGAAGAAGCGGAAATCCGCTATTGGTTAGAAAATATCAATGAAATGGAATGTTGGATAGCATTTGAGAAGAAATACAAAAGTATTATGAAGCGAATGTCTATCGGATATACCAATCTTCATCGTGATGATGTGATAGATGAAGTTCTTATGGCGGTAATAACAGATGTGAATGGCTACCTGTTAAAGAAAAATAATTTTTTGTCATTTCTGAATGTCAAGATTAAGAAAGTTGGCTTTCAGATGATATGTGACAAATACGGAGTAGACCCGAATGACTATCTTATATATACGAAAGTGAATGAGTGCTGTACAAAATATGACATATCCTGTACGGAAAGAAATGCTTATAAGATTGCGGGACTGACAGGATTAAGCATATCCAAAGCCTTAATCGGCGTGAGCGTGCATAAGGTTGTTACGGCGGTCAGTTTTGAAGATTATTTTGCACAAAAGAATGTATAAAACGGAGAGAAAGTAATGAGCAGACAGCCGTTAATGAAGATACCTGTTGCAGAATATGAAAATCTCAAATCTACGATTGAGAGTTTACAGCAACAGTTAAAAGAAGGGGATATAAATAAGGACATTCACTTTGATTGTTATAACGAACGGGCGTTTTGGCACAACTTTGAACAATGTTATGGCACATTCCCTTGTGTGCTTATAACCTTTAATGTGAATGTTGAGAAAGTAAATCAGAAATATGGCAGACAGGTAGGAACAAAAGTCATTAGTGACATTGTTGCCCAACTGAAAGCAAAAGGCGTAGATGTCTACCATATACAGGGTGAAAAATTCAATATCTTTTACAAGCAATGGGAAGCAGAGAAATTGCAAGACCTTTGGGATTTAACTCTTGATGACGAGTATGAAGTATCAATCTACATCGGAGAGATTAAGTCCATAGACTGTAAAGGGGTTTCTGCACAGGAACTTAAAGATATTGCAGTAAATATGATGTACAGGGACAAGAAAATCAAGCGTCCCAAGAATAAGAACCTTCTTCGTATTGAAGCAGAGAACAAGCGTTTGGAAATGCTGATTAAGGATAACGAGCGTCTTATCTCCGAGAAAGAAGGTATCATAGAAAAAACTACGGACGCAAAGAAAAAGGCTGTTATCGCACAGAACGACAGCGACTTAACAGCAATAGCCCGTATTGCGGAAATAGAAAGAAAAAGGAAAGAAGAACAGGCAGAAGCCCGTTATTTAAGACGGTGCGAAGAACAGGGAATTATTCCGCATACACAGATGTTTGTGGACGAAGGATTGGAAAGAACCCTTCGCTCAATGTATTTTTCAAAGAGTGAATATCGGTATGAAGTAGACGGGAAGGCATATAAAACCGTGTTTTATGTGTTCCCAATTTCGTTTGCGGGCATAGATAAGAGTTTGGATATTGTTGTCGGAATTGAGAACAATGGTAAAATAGAAATTGCAAAGGGTAATTTTCTTGAATACGGTTTCAATACCATTAAAGTCACGATTTCGGCAAGGATAGATAAAGGGGGAATACTGATTACAAACATACAGTTTCCCCAAAAGGCTACGGTGATGTCACATAGTAGCGAAGTTCACGACAGGGAATACACCCCCGATGTATTCGGAAAGCGGTGCGGAGATATGCAGATATTCCCTATGCGTACAGGATTAAGCGGGTATTGTGAAAGTATCGTGCTTTTAGCCAATGGAAATATCGTTTATTCCGAAGGCGTTGTAACAAATGAGAACAAAAGGTATTTTATCAATCTGACAGAAGATAAGATTTATCTTGAAGAAAGAGAGATATAAGAAAACAAAGTGAAGGAGAAACAAAATGGAAAATAACGATGTAAAGCAGACCGAATATCTTACGGAAAATACCGAGAAAAGACTTGATGAAGCCACAGAAAAAGACTTTGAACTGTTAAAGGAATGTCTGAAAGAAAGTGAAACGGCGGGTCTGAATGTTTCTCTGAAACAGTTGGGTTTTATGGGCTTTACGGAAATCAACGATGTGACCACGGTTAAGGTAAGGAACACAATCGGCATTACCGACAAGTTCATCAAACTGATAGTTACCTTTAATGACAGGAAGGATTTTGACATCACGCAGATTAAGGGTATGTACAATCAGTTTATCCGTGAGAACACCAAGGAAGTCCTTGAAAAACATAAGGAAAGCCTTCTCTTTACCGTGGAATTAGGTAAAGCCAATGAGAAGCAGAACCTTTATTATTCAATCAAATTGTACAATCCATTGATATGTCTTTCGGAAAATGATAAGGCACTTCATTTCGTTTTTGCTATGGATAATATGACTTTCGGCAAGGTCAATGTTTCCTATGAAGATATGCTGAATGAATTGGAGTACGAAAATCAGTAATAGGAGAAATGGATTATGGCACAGACTTTAACAGGGAATTTTGATAGCGTTTCTTCAATACTTTTGGGGAACGCTATCAATTCGATACAGGAAGATAAAAAACAGGAAGTTGACAAGATGTTTGACCGTCTTAATGAAGATAGTCAAAAGGAGTTCAACCATACCCTTGAACAAAAAGTACAGAATACACAGACGCAGATAGATTATTATTCGTCTGAAATGAATAATTCTGCCCTTTCGGAAAAGAAGCGTGAAGAAGCGAGAGAGCAGTATAATTCTTTGCTTACACAACAGGAGCAGCTGGTACAGCAACAGGAAAGGTATAGCAGTATGGAAGAACCTTCAATGGTTCGTTATACCTTTGAAAGCAAGGACGAATATCAGTCATTCGTACAGGATATGGCTGATAGAAATGTTTATGTATGTACTTCGGACGCACAGGTAAACGGTGTTTATATGTGCGAAATGTTTCAACAGGACAGCGATTTGGCAGAAGCCGTTGCGAACAATAATGAATACGGTATGCAGACAGCAAATGACGCTACCATTCATTCTTATACCGATGAAGTACAACAGGCAAGGACAATGGTTTCTGTTGACTATATGGAAGTAAGTCAACAGGATTATGAAAAGGCTATGCGTTCTCACGAATATTCCGAAGAACTGAAAGATGACGGTTCTTCGGCTTATTATCGTACACAGAGAATTGATGAAGAAAGTTTCGTAGCCAATAATGACGGTTCGGACAGGTATTTTGCCACACAGGACGAGAATGGGAATACATCATACTATATGAAGAATGAAGTGTCCCGTTCAGAATATGAAACTTGGACACCGAGTACACCCGATGAAATTGCCAAGCAAGCACAGATAGACGCAAGTTATCAGAGAGAAGTAGATGAACTCGGCAGAGAACATTACTATAAGAAATTAGACGAGAACGACAACTATGACTATAAAAAGGTTGACCCCGTAACAGGCGAAACATCTTATCACAGGTTTGATAATTCACAGGCTTATAGTGCAGAGCGTTCAGACGCAGACCGTCTGAATATGGCGGGCAATTTTGACTTAAATACAGGGATTGGTGCTGTTGATAAATTAAGCCATATCGGTAATTCAGCGACCACCATATACGGCAATGTTGCGGGTGGTCTTATTGGTGCGGAAGTAAAAAAGGAATTAGATAACACCCTTGGCGGTAATGTTGGTGTTGTGGTCACGGAAGTTGAGCGTTTTGTCAATGATATAAGTGACGCTTCTAAAAGATTTGCTAAAAACGGCGGTGAAATGCCCGAAGAATTTAAGGTATATCACAGGCTTTCCAAGGAAACCATTGACCTTCAAACGATGTTTACCGCCGAAGCCATTATGGGTGACGAAGAAAAAATGGCTTTTGCGAAAGAAATGACCGAGAAATACGGTAATGTTGCCAACGCTTTCGGTTCGGGACTTGTCGGGCTTACACCGAAGCAGATGATAGACATAAATGCCGAATTTATCAGAAAGCACGGCGACCTTGTTCTTGACGCAAAAGGTCGTTTTGATTTCGATAAACTTGCAAAGATGACACCCGCACAGTTAAAGGTTCACGGCATTTCCGTTAAGGAAAGAGAGTTCATTGTTCAAGCGAACAAGGCTTTGTCTTTGAATGGACAAATTGATAGCGTGAATATGCAAAAACTTATAGGTGAGCCTATTTCGGGTGTAATAAAAGGACTTTCAAGTTTAGGCGTTACCGATGATATGGAAGATGGTTTAAGCGAAGTTAAACAGGCAAAGCAGAATTTCGACAAGGCACGGGACGCAAGTAAAAAGATTATTGAAAAGACCAAAGATGTAAAAAGGATTGTAAGAGAAAGACGGGAACTTAAAGCCGTTAAAAATGCAGACAGGTTAAAGCAGAGAGCGACAAAGGCGGGCAAGAAAGCCACAAAAAAAGCGGGTAAAAAGGCTTCAAAGAAAGCGATTTCGGATAAACTGAAAGAACAGTCTGCTTCCAAATACAAGCAGATGATGGTTGAAAAACTGTCTGAAAGGTTTGTATATTTGCAAAGATTACAGGAACTCAAAATGCAAGCACTTGCAAAACTTGGACAGACAGCAATCGGAAGTGCCGTTAAGACTGCCGTGGACGCTGTTGTAGGTTTCCTTACAGGAACATTCTTTGTCTGTGTTGGTATTGCTTGCGGTATTTTTGCTCTGCTTTGTTCGGGCATTGTCCTTATAATCATTATTTATACAGGTATCACATCGCTGTTTGATGTTTATACAGGACAGTCTGTTGCACAGACCCTTGCGGAAAACCTTACGGAAGAAGAAAACGATTGGTTTGAGCAGTTGCTTGATGTGGACAATCTATGGGCAAAAAGAGAAGAATATAAATATGACCATTTTTACAGGGATTACAATGTCTATGTAGGTGCAAGTGACGATAGTTCCGTTGGCACTATGGTTAATTCTTTATATTACAAAACTTCTACCGATAAGTTTTGGATATGTCCTTGGACTTGTGCTGTATGGCTTGATGACAGGTATTGTAAAGATGTAACGGCAGAAGGCTTTGCTTTGGACGGCGTAAATAACACCCTTGACGGCGTTGGCGGTGGCGGTTACGCTTTTGAACTTGATACAAACTATAACCTGTCAAGACAAGTTACTTGGTCGCCCACAGGTGAAGCGACAGTAACGCTTGACGGCGGTTATGGTCTGCCGAAATCGGGACATACAAGCAACATTAAAGACATCATAGCAATGGCTGATGTTATGTTTCAGTTTGACCAAAATTCAAGCGATGACGGACAGTTACAGTCACTTACAGGTTCACAATGGGATATGGATTGGACAAATTTCAAGACCAACTGTATAGGTGCTGTTAAATGGGTGTCAGCAAGTATTTCAAAGTTCTTCGGTGACGATAGTAAGTTTATCGAATATACGGATTGGGCGGGACATAGCGGAACAACATCATTCCACGCTCTTTCGGCTTACTGTATCGGATTGTTTGAAGCGTCCCACCAAGAGAAAATCTTTTGGGAAGTAGTATTCCTTCCTATAAAGGGTACGACTGTTGTTTATGACGCAAGCGGTAATCCGATAGATAACTATGTTCGTTACGCAGAAGGTTCAAACAGCCAAATCGGTAGTTACGAAGAAATCGGTGTGGATTTGAACGGCAAGCGTGCTGAATACTGCCCCGCTTCCGAATACAATAGTGACGCAACAACAGACGCACATTGGGGCTGTATGACAGCACAACTTGAAATGTATGTAAACAAGAATAGTAGCGGAAGCATTACATATAAGGGACTTGGCGTTCAGAGTTCAAATGGTTCGCTTTATTCGTATTTAGATGTGTGCAAATCGAATACGCCACATCTTGACAGTACACAGGTTCACGGTATCTGTTTGAGTGGTATCAGCAACTATTCGTCAACAGGTACGGGAATTACAGCAAATTCAGCCTTTTTGAGCGTTGTTCAAAATTCCGAATGTTGGGAATTGACAGAAGAAACAGCAGATTACGGCGGTTATTGTGCTGTTTGGTCGGGCGGTTACAGCCATTACAGTTCAGTAACAGGAACAATGAGTGGCTATCAAGCGGGTGGCATTGCAAATACATCTAATGCAAATGGTGACTGTTATAAGTTCGCTATGACAGTTGGTGATGAAAGTGAAAGCAATGTGCTGTCCTTTATTTGGTACGATTGGGAACACGATGGCACATTAGGTCATTGTCATTGTGGCGGTGGACATTGCCATTGTAGCACTTGTCATTGTGATGACGATGATGACGATTGTAATTGTGATGATTGGGAAGATTGTGATGATTGTAGGAACGGTGCTTGGACTTATACTTGTACAAAGCGTGTTTACACACATAATTGTCAAGGTCATTCCTGTCATCTGTGCGGTGGTCACTTAATGGCTAACATTCACGGTATGGTTTATTCAATGACCGATGAACAATGGTTCTGCTTTAGTGGTGAAGGTGCGGGCGAAAATTACGAAATTGTAGGAAAGATTTTGGAAGAAAACCTTGGCTCAAAGGCTTCTTTCCAATCCTATAACAGAACAGGACGGAACACGAATGAAACTTGGCTTGACGGTATCAATCTAAACGATGACTTTACCATTTCCACTTGGCAAAAACATAATCAGTTTATGTCTAACCGTCTTGCTTTGGCACAGGATATATTCGATATAGACTTGGCTATATGGTATGGGAAACAGCAGTTTCCTATCCGAACATACGCAGATTATGAAGGTTGGACACAGGAAAATATGCAAATGGCTTGTGCAAAAGCAAGTGCTGATTGGTCTGATTATTATAGGTTTGATATACCGACAAATATATCAGAACAAAATGCTTCACTTTCCGAAAGTGACATACAAAGGCTTATGGGTTGGATTAAATGGACTTATCAAGCAAACTTCGGAGAAGAACTTGATGAACGGCGTGTGACTGCTGTACAAAAAGCCCTGTTTGCGGTAGGTCGTGGTAACTATTCACAGGCACATCACAGCCACGGATATTACTTAAATCCTTGTACGATAAATCATTCGGGCGGTGAAGGACACCTTTGTAATAAGACCGACTGTTCGGGATTTGCAAGTTATATTTACGGTATGGCAAACGGAACGACAAGTGTATATTCCTGTCAGTCATTTATGAGTATGTGTACAGGACAATGGGGTAGCGGTGACGGTTGGATGGACGCAGTAAAACCCGGCGATATACTCATACTGAATGGCGATGAAAGTGATTTGGGTTGGCACGCCGTTGTTTACTGTGGATATATCGACCTTCCCGCTTGTGCAGACGCAGGACTTTGTGGACTTGGTGACGCAGACTATACCTATGAATGTGAAAGCGGTATCGGTAAGATAGGACAGAGAGTTCCTATTACAGTTGACTGTTCACCGCTTGGCAACAACAGGGGTAACATCTATCTGCAAAACTGCTTTACATCGGGAAGTTATACGATGTCGTACCTTGAAGATTTGTATATC
>Ga0326511_10002066_pt1 | contig 16468 bp, 4 predicted proteins | sample 0_2496_0518_D_FD_203701 | JGI IMG/M metagenome (GOLD analysis project Ga0326511, IMG submission 203701) | Bovine rumen microbial communities from UC Davis, California, United States - 0_2496_0518 | ecosystem: Host-associated > Mammals > Digestive system > Stomach > Rumen | place: USA: California...
AATGGTAGTTGAAGATTGTACATTCCTTCAACGACTTCATCAAAATTACCACTCGTATCACGTTTAGCCTGTGACAGCACAGCTGAGTCCAACTTAGTGAACTTAGCTTCACTCAATGAGTCAAAAGACCTCTTCTCGTGGTAACAATATGATATGTCCACTAGACTAGGTATGTCGCTATTGTCAATATTAATAGGTATTGTTGTACCGTATGCGCCTATAGCCATAATATGTCAGTTTTTATTAAATTAATTATCCATCATCTTAAAGTATCCGTTGCTGTACTGTTCGAGTGCCTCCATACTGGTGACCTCACCAAGCTTCAAGTGTTTCTCGAAAGCAGCATTCGTACCTCTTTCAATATAAATATCAACATCTAGTTTTTGCATGGTAGCACTACCAAGCAAATATTCCTGTCTGAATACTGGGAAAATCTCAGCACTGGTGCTGTATCCACTCCACCCACTGTTAGGTGGTAAAGTCATTTCAAAATTGGCAACTGGGTAATCGTATCTTATGTCATACTCATATTTCAGTTCCTTTATGTTCTGCTCCAATATATAGCAAACAACAGGATAAGATAGTGTGTTTGCTGTTGGTGAATTGAATGTGACAGGTATCTGACCATCCCTTCCCCTTGCAAGTTTATACTGTACCTGTGTTCTAACAAACTTGACTGTTTCTTTATATATCACACCTGGATTGAAATTACCTTCTGGTTTTGAATACACTACGCCATCATTTAATATTACGCTTTCGCCTTCATCTTCAATAGTAGTTGTATGTTTTTCGCCAATCCACGTCCCACCAAGCACATATTCTATATCACACCACACGACATCAGTGTCTGTATCGACTGGTGGGTGTTCCATCATTTCATTTATGGTCTTCAATGAACCCCCATATGTTTTCCAATTAAATTCTTCTTGTTTTTCACCAGCATAATTGATAAAATAGAATATCATACTTGTTATCATATCACCACAGTAATATGTGTTCCCACTAATTTCATACGGTGTCATATTAGCAGTGTTTCCTACTTCATATAGAAGATCCAATACAGCACCTTGTGGTGGTTGGTGATTATGTTTATTCCTAACATCATATCTTCCTTCTATAGGATCTCCAGCGTCGTCAACAAGCACTGCATCTGAACGAAGTGATGTTAGCCTTGATGATGCCATTCCACTCACAGAACCAGACTTATACACTTTTGCATCATAATCTGTTCTTTTATGCGCATATCCGTCTGAGCGATATTCGTAGTTTTCATCAAGTTCAAGTTGACCATACCCATTAGCAATATATACCTTTCCGTCTTTTCCAACATAATACATACCATCCTCGTTCAAGAATGATCCTATCACCCAACGATATTCATTGCCATTTATGGAAATGGTGTCACCATTTATAACATATGCTGTTCCGTCATAGGTGATGAAGTTTTTTGTATCGCCAGTTCTTGTTCTTGGATACCACTTGTATTTGCTTGGATCAAACACCTTGTTGCCACATCTGTCAGTAGTTGGCGTAGATTCCGATGTCCCTGTTACGAAGAATGGGAAGTAGAAGTATTTATCTGGAACACATCTAACATCTTCACTACCACAACTAGGGCATTTTTTTCTACAATCATTACTAGCCACACGACCACAATTTCTACAGATAAAAACGTTAGAAGGTTGTGGATTTGTATCGGCATATACTCTCTTTCCATTTATGCTTGTATAAGGTGTGTCTGTATAGTCCTCCCTGTAAACATAGAATGTCTTGTTACTGTCTCCCTTGTAATATCCGTATTCCTCAGTACTGATAGTATATGCAGCACCTTCTATTAATACAGCATTTAAAGGAGATACTTCGTATTTACCAGCAATTGCCTGTCTAACTCTGTTTTCAGCCTCCTCAAGTGTTGCACCACTCCTAGTTATCTTTACCATATTAGAATCAAAACCATAACACCATACTACATTAGATAATGCAGCCAATGGATATTGAAAATACCTTACGTTTTCATCCTCTTCTGGTACACAGTATATGTTTTGACTATGACACTTTGGGCATTCATTAGGACAATCACCCACAGAAATTATATGACCACAATTTCTACAATGAAGCATAAGTTTTTTACCATCATGCGCCTTCCATTGTGAAGGGGCTTCTTTCAATTCCATGTATTCTGGGTCGAAATCAAATCCACGATATGGGTTATTACCAACCGAATCCTTCAACGTCATTGCATTTCCACTTATTGCCACTACAGCACCTCCCTCAGTGTTCTCAGTAGCCCCATATCCAGAAGCATTTCTGTAATCAACGCCAAGTTTATACTCTTCAGAAAATATACTGAATTCTCCCATATCATCAATAGATGTCTGAAGCGAAATATCTGTGATAAAGCTGGTTTCGCAGAAACTAGAGATATTTTCTGGATTAGGTATTGAAAATGTAGTAGATGTAATAGCACTATACATAATATTACCACCCCTATTGAAATATTCAGTACAATCACAGCAATCGGTTGCGCTAGAACATTTTGATGAATCAGAATATGAACTATATTTGGAATATCTATTAATAAACCAACCCCTCCATTTAATATAATCTGGATAGAATAACTTGGTCGTATGCCAATAATCAGTATAGTCACTTGGTATATCCAGTGTAGGCACAAGCTTTTTACAAATCAAATTATACATATCCCATTCACCCCTCTCAGTGAAAGTTGCGTCAAGTTCTTCATATGTCTCTCTAAACGTGCCGTATCTCATTTGACTTGCATACCCGTTTTTCGACTCGTTTTCATAATATCCAACTGCATTTTTATATTTAACGCCGCAATGTCCCCAGTCATTCAGAAGATGATGGTAATCAGTAAAAAAATGATACCAATCACTGATTGTCTCCCAAGAGAGTGTGACACAGCACTCTTCTTCATCATCTTCACGCTTCCTTGGGATTATGCAATTGCATTCTTTAGTGCTTTCATCATATTCACAGAAGAGCAATTCATCATTGTGCTTAATACTTTCAATAAGACCGCTGTCTGTTATTTTCACTGACATTGGTATGAGACCGTAATTGCTTGGATATTCATAGTCTCTCTTCTTCAATGAACCCTCATCGAAGAAAATAGGCTCTTTACTACCTGGAATATATGCTGGAACTACACCAGGTAGTCTTGATGTAAAATTCTCCAGGGAGATCTGTTTACTAATTACTCTCATATATTTGAATTGAACTGTCTTTTATTTACGTCTATTCTAGCTCTGTCTATATTATTGTTTCTAACCTGTGCCCTAGCATTAATGGTGTTAGTTGTTTCATTTTCTATCTTTATCTCGAACATATTGAGTATTACTTTATTATCCTCCATAACAACATATCTATCGTCGAATACATACGCATACTGTTTGTTCTTATAGTCATATACAGCATATAATGGAACGTATGTTTGCGCATACACATATGATAATGGATACCCCTTCTTAAACTCTTCTATGTCGTTACTATTAAGAGTCAACTTTCTATCTGGAACGTACTCGTTATCAGCACTGTGTTTCCACTTCATAGGCACTATGAATGGTATGGTTCTACCAACTCCAGCGTGGTTAAATTCAACTTTCATATAAATAGGTTTTGGGTGCAAATTTTCAGAATATTCTCTGAACATATACAGATAAAAACCTTCAGATGAAGTATCAGTTGTATATTTGTTTTTAATTATAAATTTTGAACTGACTCTCTTGCTGTCATTTTTCATTACTTCTCTGTCAACATCATCTATATTGTACACTTTTTTTCTTGCATTGTATTTACCCTTTAGACATTCAGTTGAAACTAATATGCGGTTTATAACATCCCCAGAGAATTCTGTTGCATCACTACTTGTTTCTGAATTGTCGATATCTTCAGCGACTTCTACCAATCCATAATTGTTTACGTTTTTCCTCACATTATTGATATACTTGTCATACATAGTATGTTCATCTACAAACACGGTAGAAGTACAGAGTAATGACTGTGTATTAGGATCTGGTGTGTCGTAGTATGAGAATCTTAGAAATGACTTCGCTACATTATCCTTCTGATAGAACACATCGTCATTATCGAAAAACAATAACCCCATTAGATCTGATGTATTAAGAATTAAATCCGTGTCATTCATATTTCCACTTTCGATCATACTCTTATATGGTTCGAAATCTGTACAGAACCAGTTATCAGCAGTACCACTCACTGATACATCATTATAACCCTCATTAACCTTCCAACTATCCAAATTTCTAGTTCTGAAATGGAGATTAACATTTATCTCTGTAACTTGATAAAATTCTGTAGTAGAACCACTATATTTACCTTTCATAAACATAGGAACATACACGTCCTTCTCCATATCAACGATAGGATTGATTGCCTTTTTCTTCTCAGTTTCATAGAAATCTTTCTCAACCACATCCTCCTGCATTGCATTATTTGCAACATCCATTGTAAGAGGTACATCTATCTGAATATATCCACTGTTTGTGAATAAAGTAAGATTATTAAATAAGTTGTAATAATCATCGCTAGAAATACTTCCAGTTCCCATTAACTTTCCTATAGCCGGAGTGATTTCTCTAACACCAAAAGCCCTGTTCTTTGAGTACACAGTAACACCATTATCGTTTGATACATACAAATCACATAGATTTGCTGACATCTCGTTTATGAATGCCTCATCATACTCATATCTACTAAGATTAGGTACGCAAATGAATAATGAACTTCCCTCAACAGATTCTATAATAAACTCTGTTGTTGTAGGTAAATCGGTAACTATGTATTGTCTTCTTGGTGATGTCTCATATACCATAACCCTATATATCTTGTCAGCAATTTTAACACCACTGTATCGCATTATATCATACCTAGCGGTATTTGCTTGTGAATCACCAGTTACTACTACAAGACCATATCTTTCAAGTTTTTTCTCACCATCCACTATTTTCATAGGTATATCCTCGCCATCTACAGATACTAGTGCATCTTTACCATCAACTTTACCGTTTGGATATGACACGTCATATTCAATACCCTCCATTTTTATGGTATCGGCAATGGCAGGCTCAAGGAGGTATTTACAGTTGTCATACATGACAAAATCTTTACCGTCAACAGAATACACTGGCATAGAGTTACCTCCAGTAGGATTATAATAGGAAAGTGTCAACTTATCTCCAACTCCAAGGTTATGTGTTCCGTCTGTTGCATAAATTGCTATTTCATCACCACCATTGGCATTCTGTACCGCATAATCGACAGGGAATTTTACTCCCTGTATAATAACATATGAATCACACGTCTTTAACTGACTTATCCTACTAGGTAAAGCAGTATCTGCTGTTACAGTGGTGGATGACATAGCCTGCGAGTCAGAGCCGTTAAGTAGTCTAACAGGTATCTGACATATATATCCGTTACCGCTTTTCTTTACAGGGCAATAATAGTCCTTGTAATAGACATAATAGAAATATGTACAATAGCTTAATCTGTCAAATTCAATAACCTTATCTTCTGACTTCCTAAGAGTGAATTTTGTTACATACTTATAATCTGAAACATTATCAAAATAATTGTAGGTAATGTCGTCACACGGTGTAACCTCGTTTGGTAATAGGCTTCTACCACTCTCATAAAATTTTATACCTCCATCGTATTTGTCAAAAATATATGTATATCCGTCAATATTAACAGTATCATTCTCAATCCAGAATATGGTGTCAATTTTCACAAAACCACCAGATACTGTAGCTGTAACATCACCTTCCACAATATCAACCTTGTAGTCTCCATTGACACGTTTCCACTCTTGTTTGAGTTGGTTTTTCACGGTGAACGTATTGCTGTCAGTTGGTAGGTAGTAATACACGCCATTCACTTCAATGTAGCTTACACTTTCTTGCTGACCTATTGCTGGTGATTTGGTTGTTTTTATTCTATATTTCTTACCCTTAACGACAACGAATCCATTTCTTGTTACATTTGTAGATTCTACTGATAATCTTGAGAAATTACTATCTTTTCCTATTGAAGCGGACACATACATATCCTTATCCAAGTGGTAAATTTGATCTGTAACACCAGACACGAAAGACAGGTCTGGAGAAAGGTATTTCTCACTCCAGACTATTTTATCCCTCTTAATGTTGCTTTCTCCAAGTTTGACGCTGTAACTTAACATTTTATGTCCTCCTCACTAACATAGTTATTAACATCCTCTATCTGCACTGATACACCTATAACGTCAATGTCATCTTCCTCATATAGACCATACTTATCATATGGATCTTGTCTTCTTACATACAAGTCTATCCTTCTGTTTATATAGAATGCTCCATTGGTGAATGGGTATTCTTCCAAATTTTTATCACCCCCAAACGATCCATTATTGATGACATTTCTCCATATATATCTGCAAGTTCCATCTTTCAACAGATGAGCATATGATGGAACTCCAAGGTTATCAATCTTGAACAGTCTGTAATTGCCTATGTTGTCGCCATCAATTTCAGACGTAGGATTACCCTTCTCATTTACTATTTTACAAGTGAATACCCTGCTGCTGTCTCCAGCCCCAGGAACAGTTGTCAAATAATAGTATTTGTCAGTTGACATATCATATATTATAGACTTGTCTCCTTGAGTTAAGAAGTGATATTGCTGTGTCGTTATATGTGTATATTCGCCGTCATTAACAAGAGACTGTATATCCAGGAACTGAGGCATTATTGTATTGAGTTTACCTAATGACTTAACCTGTATTTTATAATGTGGCTCATAATAATACCCCTCTGGTTTTTCATTACACCCGTTAAGTGCCTTCTGACTTACAAGGAAGTCATCACCAGTATCATAGTCATCCCTTGCTATCTCGTCATACACGATTGATGAAAAATAAGATCCATTTATAGCACCCTTACATTCCCTCTGAGCTGTGTTGAATCTGTGTAGAATTGGCTGTATAGTTCTCTCTATTGCATTATAATTGTCATAACAACACAAATCTCCATAATAATTGATATCCTCATCGAATATTATCTCAGTATCGAAAGGGTTTCTTCCATTCATTTCACCAGTCTGATATCCAGATAGATTACCATTCAGATTGTTTATCTTCTTGATATTGTATGCCATATTGTCATAAATTGACTCATCTGACATTTCAAACCCGCATGTTATCTTTCCGAAACAGTGTGAAAAAGTAACACCAGAATCATTTATATTAACCTCTGTGTCATCGAACCCATACCATTCTTTATATCCGGCATTGTTTTTCACTATGGTTATATATATTTCAGTAAGAGGTCTACCAAGATTATCGTGAATATTCGCAAGATTTATATCGTCCATAAACACGATTTCACCAACTTCATCAGAGTATATGTTTTTCGAAAACGCAAGTCTACTTAATTGGCTCTCAAAATCCTTATCTGGTTTTTGACATTCCTCCAACAGACTATTTCCTCCCTTATTCTTCTTATATATATTGAACTCATTTGTTGTGTCGCCACTTGCAAATCTGAAGTTAGGCAGTCTTGAGAAAATTCTAACATAATAGTCGCACTCTATCTCATTGACTACTTTCTTATATGTTATATTCTGTGCTGTTGTATCTACGTTAACATATTTGTCGTTTACTATGTAGTATTTGTTAAATCTATCATCATAGAAGAATTTTCTAGTATTAAGGTCTATCGAATAATCAATGCCGTTTACTGTGAACCCACTTATTAAATCCTCCGACTCAAGTTGAACCCACTCCTTACTTATCTGTGAACCCTGTGTGAATGTAGTGAATATGAATGGATCAACAATCTCATCTACCTCAGCGTTGTCTATCACTTTCTCATTTATAGTCTCACCACTAGGATTAGTGTAATTCTTATAGATATTAACCCTATCTCCTGGCTTGAGACCATGCCTAGCCTTGCTGTACATTACAAGTTGCATAGCCCCACTGTCAGCTCTCGTATTCTCATCGAAGTATATGGTTTTCATTGAATCATTAGAAACCTCTATGATATCATCAAAGCCTTCAGTTGTACTGCTGCTTGGATATGTGAGACAATAGTTCCAATTTCTCTCCATCCTGTTCCTGTATTCATTGAATTTAGGCACAAAAGAATACAAGTCACGACCTGGATACATATCAACATAATCACCACCACTCATATACATAATTGGTCTCTCCATTTTCATATCCTGTGGGTCGTCTTCATTGAATTTAACGTATGATTTTATCTTCGACTTATTCAAAAAGCCAAGCCAACCGTTATGCTTTTCTATTAATCTTTGTTTGATTGATTCATTGAACGTCAATAAATCGTCATAGAGATATGTGTGTAATCCTACGAATTTAACACCACCCTCTATTCCAGATGAAACCGGGAAATATACCTTTTCAACAACCTTATTTCCATTAGCCTCACGCATAATGTCAGCAATGGTATTAAATGCTGTGTATTCTTTTGTCAATGCGCTTTCAGCTACCTCATCGCTATTATGCCACTCCCATTTCCAGACACCTTCTTTATCTATTTTGCCAATAGGTTTCCACCCTTCGCTGTCTTTATCTGGCATTTTACAAATACATTTGAATGTTTTACTCCTTATAAGGTGGTTATTGAGAATGTCAAGACCGCAATGGTATACGAAATGGTCACCGTTATCATCATCTCTTGAAAGTTGCATATCCCTTATTGCATTTGTAGGGTGTAATCTTGACTGAGAGATAGAACCATTTGCGCTTATCTCAGTTTTTTCAATAGTATCAAGTGGTGTTTCAGCCCCAGCACTAGCAAGACTATTATCTATACTCTGATACTCCATAGTTCCACCAGACCAAAAATCCATTGTGGTTGGTTTGTATATGATCTGATTATTACCAAATGCATCATCACCGCCTTCACCATAGTTGACAAACGCAACGTGGTTACTTCCCTCGTATTTCACAATTTCACTCACCCTATTAAACAGTACATTTGAACAAATTGTGTTGACCTGGCAGGTGAGTCTTATGGTGTTACACTTCTCCCTTTCCTCGGTATACTGTTCCAGCTGACTTATGACATTGGAAACATCGTTCAAGGGCAGTAGTTTACTACCGCCCTTCAATTCGATGTTTAATCCAGGACTCGTATTACTGGACTGTTTGCTTCTAACCTTTTCAAGAAATATTCTATTTTCCATACAAATTAACTTCCAATGATTTTAACTTTTGTCTGATACTTCTCGCCAACTTTCATTTCACTAGTTTTACTATTTGGAACATATCCACCATCTTGACCGTTGTAATCCAAAGTGAACCAGTCTAGCTTATAGATGAAATTGCTTCCAGTTTTTCCAATTAATGATACTTCTGTAGCACTTCCCCATTCTGTATCAGCCATTATACCCATATCCTGTGTCCATTTGAAGATTAATTTCAACTTAGTATCTGTTGACCCCTCTTCTGGTGTCTTTATTTCAGAAGGTTTTAGTTCAAATATATCTTCACCACCATGTCTAAGTTTAAGTGTATAAGATATTGATGTTGTGTCTCCGAATGCCTCACAAGCACCGTCTTCTGGATTCTGTACGGATGGGAAATTAAGTTCAAATGCTATTGTCTGTATATGAGCATAGTTCTCACCTACACCTTCTCCATAACCTCCGTCTTCAAGATTTATAGTACCTTCAGCTGTCTCTTCTTGTCCTGGTGTTGGAGGCAATGGTTCATCGCTGCTAACATCAAGGTTTGCCTCCAGTTCAAGCTCAGTAAGTTCAACGTCTATTGCCATCAAGTTCTTCTTTTCAACGTAGCAGTTCTCATCATCTATCTTTATAAGGATCTTTCTCATATCGTATATTTCACTGAACTCGAATGTAGCAAGTTCTTTCTTCAAGAAATCTTCCTGTTTAGGTTCATAACGTCTTTCAACCAACACTGACATCATACTAACTTTAGTTCCAAGCTCTACGTTGTTAAGCATATATCTTACAGATTGGTATTCAGAACTATCAGATGTAAGCCATACTTGTCCTATACCTTCAACATCATGCCCATAGAAAGCACTTCTTGTATACTCGTCATCGCCAGTTCTTATCTCACCGATATACACACCATCTGGAACACGTGTGTCAACTCCACCAAAAAGTATATCCCAAATGCTACCATTTGAGATTCTGTCGAACCTATATAATTGAACCTCTTCTATCGCATTATAAATATCACCAGCAGCAGCTATTTCACCATTAGGTGTCACAGTCTTGATGTAACTTATACCATCATATTTTCTTCCATCACGACCAGTAATATATGGCATAACCTTTACTATTTTAGGAAGCGAAACATAGATGTTATAATCATCACTAGATACTGAGTTAACAGTAAAGTTAATTGACATTGAATTACTGGTGAAGACAGAATACCCATTCTCTGTTCTGGTAATCTTATATCTAACATTGGCATAATCCTCTATCTCACTGCTAGGTGGTACAAATGTTATAGGATTATCAAATGTAGTTGTAACAGATATACCAGTTGCATCTAGAGCTTCTGCTGTAATGGTATCGTTGTCCTCGAAATGTGCTGTCATTGCATATGAACAGTTATATATATCAAGATCATACGAACCCTGTGCCTGTATGTTTCCAACGTCTATAAACCTTCTTGTAGGATAGTTTCCGTTTATCACATTAAGCCTATTAAAATCGCCGTTATATAGACTGTCATTAGAATGTGGATATTTGTAAACATAGTTAACACTATTAATAGTATTTGCCGTACTATTTGCATACTGCCAAAGCCTCTTCTTATTAAATGTAGACCAGAAGAACTTCCTTATGTCCATTCCGACAAAAGTAGCCTCATAAAACCTCTTGATAATTTGTCCGTAATTGTTTGCTTGTCTTATTACTCTAGGTTTACCATTCGGTTCATACACTATTTTTCCGTTTTCGTCAGTCTCATATACATCATATGCATCTTCCTCCCATATCATATCCTTCTCAGTGTTATAGACTGTTTTAGCATCAGCATCCTGGTCTGAATAGTTATATGAGTACTCAAGCCTTTTGTTAGGTATAGCTATTCCAAGATAATGAGGTATGACAAGTCCTTTTGCTATATTGTATCTGTTTGTTCCAGAAGAAGCTGGAAGTGTTGCTATTGCAGCATCTATTGCTTTATCATATTCATCATATATACTTCCGTCAGTTCCAGACACTGTGTACTCGATACTTGTATCAGCAGAGATAATGTTATAATCTCTATCATATGATAGTTCTACACCATTATATGTTACACCACTTATACGTGCAGACCTCCATATGAGTTCACGTGGATCTGCAACACTCACTTCCTTCTCATTACCGTTAGAATCAACAACAGTTGTGCTCGTTGAAGGATATAGATTAATACTATTACTTGCAACACAAGGTGCTATAAGTATAAGTTCATAATCGAGTCGTCTATCTACGAACATAGCTCTAAGATATGGTAGGTAATTTCCTCTCTTCTCATATGCATAAGGAAATCTACCTATGCCACCTTCCTCGTTTCTACCAAGTCTCTTCTCAGCTCCCTCCATAGGAGTTACCTTTGCGTTGGTAGGTGCTTTCATCACTCTGAGTGATGAGTCAACAGCCGTCTTTGAAGTATAACCTCCATTATTGGTGAAGCCTGCAAAGTAGTTACCAAGTAATACATCGTCATCACCACTGTAATAGTAATTGAAGTTAGGTCCTCTATTCCTGTGATAGATTCTCCATCCATCCTGGTGTACATAGACATAGTTACTACCTACGATATTAGGATATAGGTATTGACCAGTGACAGAGTTACCATCTGTTAAAATAAATCTGTCGAACATAGCATCTATATCGCTATACTTAGGTGATACAGACCTGTATAATATAGGGCTTACCCCTCCTCTTATTTCAAAACGGAAAGTAGGATCATCTTCTATCACATATCCAGCACTAGAAAGAGAGAACATAGAATTGAACTTAAATTCAAGAATCTTGCCTTTAACATTGTGGTCTGATATCTCTGTACGTATATTTACAAAATCAGTCCACATATCTTGATTTCTCTTAACTACCTGGTTTTCAGACAAATTCCACCTATATGTATCTTCTTGATGAAGACCATACCAACCACTTATCTTCTTTCCGGCTGGCATTGGTATGCTATCCTCGTCATCAACTATTACACCATCCCTACCACCTTGTGTAGGATTATTGGAATAGAAATAACTATTATTTGCGATAGTAGCGTCTGGACTGTCAGTAAGTGTACCAAGCATAAATCTAACTGGCATACCACTTAGATATGCATTGAAGTTAACACCATTAGGAACTGTTGCAATATCAGATGTTGTGTTCTCTGAAATTACTATACAATCATTATCTTTATCTTTACAATCCTTATTAGCAGGACAACAATATTGAGAAACCGTTATAGAGAATCTATTTGGTTGATATACATATAGTTCAACAACCTTCTGATTGTCCAACATCCTTTCTTCCTCTGCTGGCTCTACAATATCTCCCCAAGGTTTTGTGTTATCAGCAGTAGTTTTCCTACACAGACATTCCTTAACCCATCCTGGTCGTTCAGTATTAATTGTAGACACTAACACAGCTGCGAAAGCAGTAATACCTGGTACTGTGTGTCCTTCTTCGTCATATTCAACGTTAGTACCTTTTACAACAATAAGATAAGCATTGTTATTGGTTGAATATCCACTACTACAAACATCAGTAACATAGAACAGGAAACCATCTATACTGAAAGTTTTTATGTCTATCTTTCCATAATACATATTATCTTTATTACAGATATAGTCCATCCTAGTACTTCCAGTGCTGTAGAATTTAGTACTAAGTCCCTCAGATGTGAAATCTATAGATATTTTAGGGACTTTAAGTTCTACTCTCTCGCTCATTTTCTTACCGTTAGCATCAGTGATCTCAAGTATGTACGTTTGATTAGTAAGACCACTAATGCCATACATATTGTCAACTGGTTGAGGCTCTTCTCCAGGATTCTGACTCAACTGATATTTCACAATACCACCCTCATTCATAATAGTCTTACCATCTTCGTCTATATAACCACCAATAACAAATTCAGTGGCTGTCATTCCGGTCTCAGTAGGAACAACCACATTAGCCGACGAATCATACAGTGCGTATGAATATGGGGTAACTATATCTTCAGAAGAGAATTTTATATATGCATAACCATTATATGCCTCATTACCATCACCATATGTGCTAGGGCAATATGACTTACCTAGCGCATTAATATCCATTGAGAATGGTTTCTTGTTTCTCTGGAAACATGGTGCATAGAATAGTTTATTGAACTTGTCAATTGCAGTATTTCCTTTGTTTATACCAAAATAGAAATAGAATGAGTTATTATATAACGGCATTTCATAAGGGCTTGTATAATAGAAGTGTCTTACTCTTCCCTCAAGGTTTGTGCCAGATTTATGTGAATTTTCAGCACCAAGTCTGAAAGTGATGTATGACTCATCCTGCTCATCATACATAGCCTGCTCGAAATCCCTCTTGTATCGTGTCATAATAGGCTGTAGCCTACCGTCGAAATCGACAGGATACACATATTTGAACTTAGGTACAAGATATCCTGTCCTTTCGTCTGTCACTTGTGTATTATAACTACCAACTGATTCTTGGTAATCCTGTGGGATGAATCCTATGTGATTAAGTGTCGCAAAAGTAGCTCTAGTCTCAAGATCATCAAGTTCAAGTTTGCTTATAAAACCATCTGAGTCAATCATACCCTTTTTGAAATCGGTACTGCCGTTTGCATAAGACATTTCATATGTAGAGTCAAGGTTTACACCAAGTTCACTAAGACGCTCCACGTTGATGCACGACTTAGCCTTTGTACCAACGTAGGTACAAGTCAAGTCGATAAACAGTCCCTTCTTATATTGAGGGGTCTGATCCTCTCCGTAATGCTCCCAGTCCATACCAGTTGTTATAACTGTACCAGCATCCTCTGATTCTCCTGTTATAACGTCAGATTCGGTATCCCTGTCCTCATCTGTTATGTTTTCCTGTACTGTTGCTATTGGTGGTAGGTTTGCCGTTGTAGAAGGCAATGAAGTAAACAACTGAGGAATACCGTATATATTATCCTCATTTAAGTTGCCTAATAAAATTATATCAGTAGCATAAAGTACCGCTATATGGAATGGTTTTAACCTCTTATCAATAGGCATCTGAACAGTTTCAGCGTCATCAAGAGCCTGGAATGCCGTATAGTAATATGCCTTCAGACCATCGTTGTTTTCAACCTCCTTGATGAGTCCATTTTGATATCTTATATTCTTCTTGTTGTTTTTATGCCATCTCTCATCACCCTCTGGCACATTACTATCTGTAACGCCAAGGCTATTGTCGTTATATGCTATGTTACAGGTAACGTAAGTCTTAAGCCTGCTATACTCCTTATCACAACTGCAATACTCATTCTTTGCACTTGCTATGGTGAAGAAGAGGAACTTTTTCTTCTTGGTTTTTCTCCAATACCAAAGAGGCATATACAGAGTACCATTAAGCCAGTCCTGGTAGAAATCAAGTTTTACAATTTTATAGTCAAGCGCAAGAGCCTGCTGTATCTTATCCTTCAACTCACTGTTGTCAGAACTTTTCGTACACCTACTTCCCATGTCTTCCGGACAGTCAGAATTGTTACAAGCCTCACTTCCAGGACATCCGCATCCAGGGTAATAAGCCACACTGTTACCATCACTAAGTCCTGCACTCAATGATATACAACCCATCTTAGGTATTAACAGTTTAAACGGACAAATCCTACCAAGAAGAGGTATCTTGATACACCATCCTCTAACCTCCTGTATAGCATATATAATAGCGTTGATAACCGTTATGATGATCATAACGATTGTGAACAATATACATACAATAATATAAGAGAATGGTAAGTCTATTCTTAATTTGTTAAATGGAACAGGATTCTGATTACCTACAAGGTTAGCACCCTTCAACGCACCGTATTCTGTAGAGTGTGCCCTGTGAGCAACCTGTACCTTAGGTACGTAGTTCTTTACACTATATACGTTGTTCCAATAGAGATCACGGAAACAACTCTGAGGTGTACTTGAACCGAAGACGTACATTTTCTCCATATCAAGTCCGGTCTTAGCCTTTGTGGTTGGTTGTTCCTTTGACTCATCAAGAACTGGATTCATTGGCACTAGGTATTTTGCAGTATGTCTTGAAACACCTTCGTCTCCTGTTTCCCTCTTACTTATTCTGAATCTTACCTGCGTCCTTGTAGGTATACCTTTTGAAGGGTCATCAGTAGGAACTATGTTACCGTATTCATCAGTACCAACGTAGTCAAGGTTCATAGGGATCTGATAGCACCACACACCGTCACTGTCAATAAGTGCATTACCCTGTATAGGGTATTCCTCTACAAGACCGTCTGGTGTCTTTCTAATCATCTCTATTGTACCTTCTCCGGCAATGAGCTGATCATTCAAACCACTATCTTCATCTGGAGCACACCTATGTCCTATTGCGTGTCCTTCATTATCAGACACAATAGCACCCATAAACACACAAGTAGGTTCGAACTTATAGTTAACTTGAACATCGCACCTTGTAATTGCTGCTATGCCATTCTCTGGATCTCCCCAGAAAGGATATACATTCGTAGCCTTATTTTGTGATATAATCTGCCTCAATCCATCAAGGTTAGTACTCTCCTTGAACTGGCTAGGACTGTCGAATTCCTCAAGGTTGTAACCTTTGAAGAAAAAATCTCTTGGCTTCTGTGACAGCACACCAATATCAGAAAGGTCAATGTCAACGTGTATCTGATGTCCCCCAACAGGCACTCCAAATATCATATAGTCACCAGCCTTATTGGTGACACTAGTGTATTTCCAGTACTTCTCATACACCTCAAGTTGAACACTATCGTCAAGAAGGTATCTCTTTCTTGGGAATGTGCCTACAACCCTATAACAAACGTCATTGCTATAGTCTGGTAGAAGGTTATACCTTATGCCGCTACTGTCCTTAGACATAACATCACTATATGGGTATATATCTTCTATCTCACCAGGATCTGATGTATCTCTCTCTATGAACACTGATACCTTTGCGTTAGGAATACCGAACGCATCATTAGCAAGAACCCTTCCAACTATAACGCCATAGTTGGAAGAGTGAAGTCTGTAAGCGTCCTTCTGCTCAAGCTTGAGTGATAGTACTTCCAGGAAGTCGAAGTCCTGTCTCATGTTCACATTGAGCACGGTGTCACTACCTACGTTTGTATGTATTCTATAACTTTTTTCCATTGTTTATACCATATATTTTGTTAACACCTTCGGTATTGTCAATCCCTTTCCACCTCTGAATACCTGGTTGAAGA
>Ga0326511_10002067_pt1 | contig 16462 bp, 22 predicted proteins | sample 0_2496_0518_D_FD_203701 | JGI IMG/M metagenome (GOLD analysis project Ga0326511, IMG submission 203701) | Bovine rumen microbial communities from UC Davis, California, United States - 0_2496_0518 | ecosystem: Host-associated > Mammals > Digestive system > Stomach > Rumen | place: USA...
TCGCCATCACCCTCACGCAGGAGGAGAGCCTCGCGTTCTTCCCCGGCAGCGTGACGGTGGAGGTCAAGGCGTACGACGCCAGCACGGGGAGCGTCATAGCGAGCGGCCACGCCACCATCGGCGTGGAGCCGACCATCATCGGGCACACGCTGCCAGAGTAGGGGGCACGCATGGCAGACCTGAGCATCGGCGTGGGCACGAGACCGACCGAACTGAGCATCGGCGTGGGCACGAGGCCGACCGAACTCAACCTCGACCTTGGCGTCGGCACCGTCATGGGCGTCGGCGTCGAGTACACGGCGGGCGAGGGCATCTGGATCGAGGACCACGTCATCAACGCGGACGTGACCCAGCCGAAGCTCGACTCGGTCGCCGCGAGCGTGCCCACGCACATGACCAACAGCGAAATCCTAGCGATTCTAGAGAGATAGGAGGGCCGAAATGGCCTATCTGGACAACGACGGACTGCTCTACTTCTGGCAGTCAATCAAGAGCAAATTCGCGGCTGCGTCGCACACGCACCCCGCGATGACGGGCGCGAGCGCGTCGGCGGCTGGCAAGGCCGGATTCGTCCCCGCCCCCGCCAAGGGCCAGCAGGGCGTCTTCCTGCGCGGCGACGGCACGTGGGCCAGCCCGACGGGCACCACCTACGAGCCAGCCACCACCAGCGCCAACGGCCTGATGTCCTCCACCGACAAGGCCAAGCTGGACGGCTTCGGCAGTGCGAGCACCTACGCCACCAAGGCCACCACGCTCGGCGGCTACGGCATCGCGGACGCATACACCAAGGCGCAGACCGACTCCGCCATCAGCAACGCCGTCTCGGGCCTGTACCGCTACAAGGGCAGCGTGGCGAGCGCCGACAAGCTGCCCGCAAGCCCTGCCACGGGAGACGTGTACAACATCGAGACCGCCAGCACGTACGGAGCTGCGGGCGCTAACGTCGCGTGGAACGGCAGCGCGTGGGACTCGCTGGGCGAGGTTTTCAGCATCACGGCAATCAGCAACACCGAGATTGACGGCATCCTCACCAAGTAGGGGGCGTGAATGGGATTCCTGGACTACGACGGATTGCTGCACTTCTGGCAGTCAATCAAGACCAAATTCGCCACCAAGGCGGAGGTGGACGAAGGGCTCAACGGCAAGGCGTCCCTTTCGGACATCGACGACATGGCGCGCTACGTCCCCAAGCACGACATGGACGCCGCCCTCGCGCAGCTGGGCATCGCCACGCCGCTCGACTACGCCAACGCCAAGACGCTCATGGCCAACGCGGGCATGTTCAACAACGACGACAACAAGTGCGTCAACGTCCTCGCCATGGCGGAGGTCATCAACGCGCTGTGCGCCCAGATTGACGCCAACGCGACCACGGCGGCGGGCAAGGCGGACGCGACGCACACGCACGCGATTGCCGATACCACGGGCCTTCAGGCGGCGCTGGACGGCAAGGCCGCGGTCGGCCACAAGCACGTGATTGCCGACGTGGACGGGCTTCAGGCGGCGCTGGACTCCAAGGCCGCGGCGGACGCCACCAACGCGGACGGCTCCAAGGCGTCGCGGGTCTCGCCGCTCGCGAGCAAGAGGGTGCTGGTGATGGGCGACTCCATCTCCACCGACGCATACGCCAACTACCACAAGTGGGTGACCGACCTCATTGAGGACGGCACGCTCGGCAGCGCCAACGTGACCAACAACAGCTACCACGCCACGGGCTTCGTGCGCACCTACGACGAGTCGGGCAAGGTCGTGTACGGCAACTTCGTGGACCGCCTGAAGGCCGTCACGGACACCAGCTACGACATCGTGGTGACCTTCGGCGGAATCAACGACTACATCGGCGCAATCGCGTGGGACGCCTTCACGGCGGCGGTGGACTCGTACTTCTCCGACCTCACCACGCGGTTCCTCGACGCGCGCTTGGTCGTGCTCACGCCGCTCAGGACGTACAACGTCTACAAGAACAAGGCGGGGCACTACCAGACCGATTACTCCGACTACATCAAGCAGGTGGCGCGGAGCTACTGCCTGCCCGTGCTGGACCTCACCTACGAGAGCGGCTTCTATCCGTTCGTGGACGAGTTCAAGAAGAAGTGGACGCTCGTGCCGAGCGGCTACACCAGCGCGGACGGCGTGCACCCGAACCTCGAATACGGCAAGAGGTTCCTCGCGCCGATGATTCGCGGGTTCCTCGAGGGCCTGTACGCCAGCGACGAGGTTGAGCTCACGGGCTACTACACGCAGGCGGAGGTGGACGAGCTGGTGGCGTCGGGCGGCGTAAAGTTCCACTGGGACGCTGGCGAGCGCACCGCCGCGACCGTCGTGTTCGGCCAGGGGCTGAGCGTCGGCAAGTATTACACGAACTTCAACGCCAACACAGGAGGCCTCGCAAATGGTACGGGTGGTTCCTCGGTGGACTCAAGCGGAAATGTGACCGTCAACAACCAGACCTACTACGGCGGCGTCATGGTGCCGTTCGAGGTCGAGCCGGGCAAGACCTACAGGCTCACGTGCGACATCCCGTATGGCCTGCTCTCGTGGGGCGGGCTGAGGGACCTCGGCACGGACGCCGACGGCTTCCACACCGACGCCAAGCCCACGTGGCTCTCCAATAACTGGAGCGACGACGGCGGCACGCAGAGCTTTGACATCAAGCCCACCACGCCGTACATCTACATCGCATTCGGCAATAGCGACAAGAAGCCTGTCACGTGGTCCAATATCAAGTTCGTCAAGAGGGGGTAGCCGTGGCAGGACGCAAGAACACCGACGCGGGGCTGGACGCACTCTGTGAAGATGCCATCTGGTGGGCGACCGAGGGCAACCTCGGCTATGACCAGTGGCAGCGTGACAGCTGGCGGCAGAGCGGATGGAGGACGGGCACCGAGGTCGATTGCTCTAGCTTCGTGATAGCGCTGCTCAACCGCCACGGCTACAAGACTGGCGGCGCTACATACACGGGCAACATGCGCTCGGAGCTTAAAAAGCACGGCTGGGCTGTCGTGGCTGTGGACGGGCACCCGAAGAAGGGCGACGTGCTGCTCAACGACACCCACCACACAGCGCTCTGTGTGGGCGGCGGGATGATCGTGCAAGCCTCATGCGGCGAGGCGGGTCATCGCGTGCACGGCGGCAGGGCTGGGGACCAGGACGGGCGCGAGACGAATTGGTCGCACTACTACAATTATCCGTGGACCTGTTACCTTCGCCACACGCACTCGCAGCCGAGCAAGGTCGCGGACCCTGACGCCCAAGAGAGATGGTGGCTCGGCTCCGTCACCTGCAAGCGCTGGCAGCGTGCGGCTGGCACCGAGGCGGACGGGACCATCTCGGGGCAGTCGCACGACGGCGATAAATTCCGCCCCAACGTCACCTGCTGCGAGTACGGCGGCGGCGGCTCCGAGCTTGTGCGCCATGTGCAGGCGGTCGCGGCTGCGGACGTTGACGGGCTGTGGGGCGCGGATACGTCCAAGGGCATCCAGCGGTACCTCATAGCGCACGGGTACGACTGCGGACCGATTGACGGCTACTTCGGCAGCGAGTCGGTCAAGGCGTTGTGTCAGTCGCTCGACAAGGCACCGCAGATATGGAGGTAGCGCATGGACGCGGTACGCATGGCACTCTTCATGTTCCTCGTGTTCATGATCGCGCTTGCGGTCGCGGGCGTGCTCATGCTCGGGAGCATCGTATGGTGAGGCGCGACTGGCGTATAACCGTCTACAAAGGGCTCGACACCAGCAGCGACGTGAAAGCCGTCCTATACCGCGACTCGCGCAGAGAGTGCGAGGGATGGCTTGAGCGTCACGTCGGAGCGGCTCGCATAGACTGGCACCCGAGGCACCAGCGCGTGTCGGTCTTCCTCGGCGGGGGGCGCATGAGATGACCGCGACGCTCACGACCACATGCCCCATGTGCGGCGGTGTGATGGTCTACACGGGCTGGCGTCGGCGCGTGGGGGACTTCTACCTCCTTGAGTTCAGATGCGTAAAGTGCCAAGCCACGCGATGCGTCCGCACGAAGGAATAGGACATGTGTCCCAATGCCGAATAGGACATGTCCCATTCACCGTCCACTTATGTCCCATTCGACCGACCACAAAGACCCATCCGCTTCGGCGGGTGGGTCGTTTTTTTGTGTCGCTAACGCCAGTTTTCGGGCGGAAGGTTGCGTTAGACGTCGGCGGTCCGCGCTAACGCAAGGAAGCTTGCGTTAGTCGTATAATGGTGATCGCGCCCCGGCAGAAGGTTGGTCGGCGTCTTTGAGGTGGACGGTACCATTCGACAAAACTGCGAGTCGGGGCGCATACACTCATATCGCGACGACCGTAGTCACGTACCTGTCCGCGACCACGACACGGTACTTTGACCCGCCTATCTGGCCCACCAAGCAATCGACGCCCGAACTCGGGCCTGCGGCATCATCTAGCTGCGGGTTCGTGTTCGGGCCTTTTTCCATCAGGGCGGTTATCTCCTCAAGCTCGGGCGACGCGCCGTGGAGTCTCGTGGCGATTACGACCCTGTCCTCATAGAGGTACACGGCGGACACGAAGGCGGACACCAGGGCGGCGTCGCTGAGTTCGCCCCTGCTCACCGCTCCGAACATCTCGAAAAGCTCGTCTGCCGTGACGCGGCTCCCGTCTGAGCGCAGGGCGTCGAGCCTCGCCTCGAAAGCGCGCCGCTCGTCCGTGAGCCTTTGCAGCTCGCCCGCGACGGTCTCGGCTGGAATCCCAACGGATATCGCCCTCACGAGGTTGTCGCGGCGGCGGTCGCACTCCTTGATCTTCTTCTCGACGGCACGCTCCTCCTCGTGGTCGACGGCGGCTTCCTGTACCTCAAGGAACCTCCGCACGACCGCCGCCGTGCTCTCGTACGAGCCGAACACATCCCGCACCGCGCCTGCGACCGACGCGTCGACGTCCCCGCACTGCCTCGCCCCGAAGCAGGTCGTGTGCCTGTGGAGGCAGCAGTAGTAGCGGTACCTCCCGCCCTTCGCCGACTCGCCGTGCATGTAGCTTCCGCACTCGGCGCAGACGAGCTTTCCCGCGAGCAGGTAGTCGGAGTTGCTGCCGTGCGTGACCGCCTGACGCTCGCCGCGACGCTGCGCCTCGTACCACGTCGCGTCATCGACTATCCTCGGCATGCCGCCCTCGACCCTCACGTCGTTCCAGACGTACACGCCCCTGTACTTCTCGTTCGACAGCATGTGCCGCACGGCGGTCTTTGCTATCGGGTGTCCGTTCTGTTTGAGGATCTGCCCGATTCTCTCAAGAGAGCCGCCGCCCACCCACACCGCGAAGCACTTCCTCACCACAGCGGCCTGCTCGGGGTCCACCGTGATCCTGTCCCCGTCGTGGGAGTAGCCGTAGGTCTGGTACCCGAGGTACTGGCACCGTTCGGCCTTGCCCCTCATGCCGCGGGTGACGTTCTTGGATAGGTCGGTGGAGTATTTGGCGTCGCGCCAAGAATAAATTGAGAAGAGCAGCCCCGCCACGTCCGACTGCTGCGAAAGCTCCGGCTGAGTGACCGACACGACCTCCACGCCGTCAGCACGGAGCCGCCCCATCGTGGCGAAGGCGTCGAACTGGTTTCGGTGCAGGCGGTCTATCGCCCAGACTAGCAGGATGTCGAAGTCCTTTGTCGACTTGAGCATGCGCTGCAGGCCCGGTCGGCGGTCGTTGGTCCCCGTCATGGCGGAGTCCGAGAAGGTCGCGACTATATTCATATGGTGCTTCTTGGCGTAGTCGCGGCAGGCGGCTACCTGGTCCTCGATGGAGGCGTCTCGCTGGGAGTCGGACGAGAAGCGGGCGTAGACGGCGGCTGGGGTCATGGTCGTCATGTCAGTCGCGCCTCTGCTCGGCGCGGAACTCGTCGTATCCGACACCGAGGGCGTCTATTATGTCGCAGGCTTTTTCAAACTCTGGGTTTGTCCGCCTGCCGCTCAGTATCTTTGATATATAGGGTTTGCCGAGACCGCTCTTTTCGGCGAGGTCGACCTGCCTCATACCAGACTGTGCCATGAAAAAAGCCACCGTCTCACCGAATGACTTCATGCTGACTCCAATCAGAGGGCCGTGATCTATACGGCGATTCTACCCTAATGAGACAGAAAGTTAGCCATACGGCAACTTCTTGTCCCATATCTAAAAAAATCTCTCCAAATCCAAGATTTCTGCTTGACAGGTTGCCGTGCGGCAACTACTATCCTTGTCAGTCGAAGTTGCCGTGCGGCAACCGAGACAAAGAAAGGCAATCGCGGCAACCGTCGAAAGGGGTGAGGCACTTGAGCAAGATCAATCAGATTCTCGGCGCCTGGCTGCTCCAAAAGGGGCACACGCGTGAGCAACTGGCTATTGCAGCCGGTGTCTCCGTGGCGGCGCTGAACGACAAGATTGCCGGAACTACCAAGTGGAAGTGGGACGAGGTTTGCGATATCGCCGACTTCATCTCGATTCCCATCCAAGACTTCCGCGAGAAAGACGCGGAGTAGCTGGGGAGCCATCCCAAAGTCGCTTTGAGGTTGCGGATGCGAGAGACGTGTGAACCTCGGTAATGGGCAGAGAAGGCCCGAATCCCTCCACTGGATAAGTGGGCGGTCGGAGCAAGGACCGCAGCGAAAGGGATGCTATTCGTTTCACGGCTAGGCAGGGCCGCTTTAAACAATCTTCCATCAGGCTGCGGCGACTCGCAGCCCGCACATTGTCAACGGGTCGGCGTCCTCCGAGGGGCGGATCGCGCAAGGCGGCTCCTCTCCCAATGAGGTCCTACACACAACCACCGTCAAGCCTGACGTGTATTGGCGGCGCGTCGGCTGGGTCCGTCTCTCGGCGGGCGCCGACCCTGTTTTCCAAGGCGGTGAGAATGGCCGCGCAGATTTCCACAGAAGAGTACGAGCTTTACCGCGGCATCCTCACGCTTGTCGCGGAGTACCGCGCTATGCCGCAAGGCAAGAAAGCGTCGCGTGGCAAGAAAGCGTCGCAAGAAAAGAAAAAAGACCCAGTTGCCGCTGGGTCTCAAATGGAGGAACAGGAGACATTATATGCCAAACGCGAGGAAGTGGGACGACTTCGAGCTTGAGGTCGTGAAGCGCCTGTACGAGCAGGGCAAGACCGACAGGACGATCTCGGACGCGCTGTCCAAGATGGGCTACGAGCGCGACGCCAAGGCTGTGTCGAACGTCCGCTACAAGATGGGTCTCAAAAGGTCCGATGCGAAGGCCGACGACGTGCCGGAGGTCCCCGACTACACCGAGCTGCTCAAGTCCATCGACGCGAGCCTGAAAACGATTGCCGACGCCCTCACCGACATGGCGACGCGGCCCGCGAAGGACGCCGATGCCGACCCTTTATCCTAGACGCCTTCACGCCGGAGGAGGTCGCCGACGCCGACAGCGAGTGGCGGGAGGTCTACGACGAACCGCTCGACGCGGTCGGCACGAAGGAGCCGCTGCGCGAGGTCGTGAAGGTCGGGAACAGGCACAAGCGCAACGAGTACGGTCGCTGCACCACGCGCCAGTACGGGGGGTACGTGCTGTTCCACTTCGGCGGTCAGTACTACGGCTTCCTCGACAACGACAACCTGCTGCACTACCTGCCGCACACGTACAAGTCTGAGAACTCGGCGATGGCCGGTCTTGCCGACTTCAAGAAGGCCGGCAACTCCCGCATGCGCAACCTCGTGTGGCAGGGCGACGATCCGAAAAAACTTATCGACGGGGGTGAGTGACGTGCTGAAAGACGCGTTCAACGCCGCATTGATTGCATTCTGCATTTTCGCGGGGACATGGCTGCTTGCGTGGATGCTCTCGGTGGGGTGGTTCTCATGGCTCTACTAGGTCAGGTGAGCGGCCTCAACGGCGATTTCCGCCACGACGCGCCGCTGATGTGGCGTCACAACTACTCGGTCAACTACATAGCGGCGGCGACCAACACGACGCCGTCGAAGGTGAGGGAGATATTGGACAGCGACGAGCGACAACCTAAGAGCTTTCTGAAACCGAGGACGTACATCCTCGCCTTCGACGCCGACACTGACGGCGCCAACGACGTGTTCCGCTTCTTCAAGGGGCGGGGCATCCACGGCAAGGGCAAGTGCCTCGGCGGAATCTACGACCACGACCGCGTGTGCGACGCGGCGATAAAGGAGGTATCTCATGGCTAACGAGGAGCTGGGTCTGGTGCTGATGCGCCAGATGGAGCAGCCGAGTGTGCTCGACGCGCTGCCTGCCGACCTCAACAAGCAGCGTTTCGTCCACAACGCAATCGCTGCCGTCAACGGCAACGACCAACTGCAGCGCATGCCGCAGGCGAAGCTCGTGCCGCCGATCATGAAGGGCGCGATGCTGGGGCTGGACTTCTTCAACAAGGAGGCTTTCCTCGTGCCCTATGGTCAGGACGTGCAGTTCATGCCGTCCTACACGGGCATGGTCAAGCTCGCCAAGAAGTACGGGCACCTCAAGAGCTGCTACGCCAAGGTCGTGCGCGACGGAGACGAGTTTCAGGAGGAGGTCGTGGACGGGCGCGACACGGTGAGCTTCAAGCCGGTGCCCTTCAACGACGGCGCAATCGTCGGCGCCTTCGCGGTGGCAACATTCGAGGACGGCACGAGCCGCGTCGAGGTCATGAGCAAGCGTCAGCTCGATGACGTCAAGCGCATGAGCAAGTCGCAGACGGGTACGGCGTGGAAGTTCTTCCCCGACCAGATGTACCTCAAGAGCGTCGTGCGCCGACTCTGCAAGAACATCACGCTCGACTTCGAGAACCCCGAACAGGCCGCGATGTTCCAGGGCGACCCCGACATGCAGCGTTCCGAGCCGCAGAGGGCGTACAACCCCTTCGCGGAGGACGTGGAGGTGGAGGATGCTTAGCCGCAACGAGGTCCTTTGCACCATCAACGACCTTTACGACACGCTCGGCGACGGCCCGGAGGACTACATCACCGCGAAGTTCATCGAGGTCGGGCGCGAGAGGGTCTACGAGGACTCGACCCGCAAGTACGGCTGCGCGGTCAAGTGGGTAGACGAGGACGGCGCGAACCACGTCACGTCCTTCGCCGACTACCGACGCAACAAGGTCGACAAGCTGCCCGACTGGATGAGCTTCGATGACTTCTGCTGCGAGTACCACAAGGAACTCGCGCACGACTACTCGATGGACGTGAAGGAGGCGGAGCGTGCCTACGACGAGACCCACGGAGCTGACGGAAAGTAACTACTACGAGAGCCGCGACTACTTCTCGGTGTCGATGCTCAAGCAGTTCCTAGGGGCACCCGGCATCAAGGGCTGCGAGGCGCGGGCGCTCGCGGAGTGGCGCGGCGACTACCAGCGACCAGCGACAGACGCGCTGCTTCTCGGCTCGTACGTGGACGTCGGGCTGACGGGCACCGAGGCGGAGCAGGTCCGCTTCAAGGAGGACCACCCCGAGCTTTTCAGCACGCGCGGCGCGACCAAGGGACAGCTCAAGTCGACCTTCCGCAAGGCGGACGACATGGTGGCGCGCGCCCTGCAGGACAGGGACGACGGCGGCGTGTTCATGCGCTTCCTAGAGGGCGACTGGCAGAGGATCGTCACGGGCGAGATCCACGGCCACCCCTTCAAGGGCAAGCTCGACGTGCTGGGGGACGGCTTCATCTGCGACCTCAAGACCACCGAGTCCATCACCAAGAAGTACTACGCGGACGGGTGGTACGACTTCATCCACTACTGGGGCTACGACCTGCAGGGCGCGGTCTATCAGGAGCTTGTCTACCAGACCACGGGCGCGCGCCTGCCGTTCTACATAGCGGCCATCAGTAAGGAGACGCCCTGCGACCTCGGTGTGTACCAGGTGCCGCAGGACGAACTCGACCAGGCGCTTGAGACGCTGACGCCCGAGAAGCTGGGGCGCATACAGGCGCTCATCGACGGCGACGCGGAGCCTGAGCGCTGCGGTCGCTGCGACTGGTGCCGCCAGACCAAGGTAATCAAGGCGCCGGAAATCCTCTCCGTCGTCTAGCTGCAAAACAACAGAAAGGCAAAAAGACTATGGCAGACAGCGAACTCCTCTCCATCGGCGACGTCATCTCCGACTCCCCCATGTTCTCGGCACCCGCGGGCGACTACCGCTTCAAGGTCGTCGGCTGGGAGCGCGGAACCTATCAGGCCAAGGAGGGCAGCAAGGTCCCGTCTTGTGAGACGCTGGTGTTCAAGCTCGCGATCCCGTACCGCGACGAGGACGGCAATATCGCGTACTCCGAGACGCGCTACAGCCTCAAGCTCGTCAAGCGCCTCGCCTTCCTCATCTCCCAGTTCTTCGAGGGCGTCGGCGTCATGAAGGAGGGCGGCAAGTTCCAGATCGACCCCGACAAGGCGGTCGGCAAAGCTGGCGTCTGCGAGGTCATCCAGCAGGTGAGCGGCACGGGCGACCTCCGCTCGTACGTCAACAACGTCTACGTGCCGTCCAAGCGCCCCGCCGTCACCGAGAACGACGACATGCCGTTCGAGAAGCCGGTCGACGCATCCGAGGGCGTGTTCGGCGATGCAATCGACTTCTAGAAAGCTCAGGCCGTATCAGGTCGAGGCTTTCAACGCGGTGATGGACCACTGGCGCGAGTGGGACAGGGAAGTGCTGGTCATCGCGACGGGTGGAGGTAAGACCCGAGTAGCCCAAGCTATAGCGCAGGACAGGCTCCGAGAGGGGCCTGTCCTCTTCATCGCCCACCGCGAGGAGCTTCTCGACCAGGCGCGGCGCACGTTCGGGTGGGACACGACAGGCTTCATCAAGGCGCAGGAGTGCGACATTAGGCCGCTCACGGTCGGGTCCATCCAGACGCTCGTCAACCGCCCGTCCTACGGATTCAAGACCATCATCGTAGACGAGGCCCACCACGCCGTGTCGGACAGCTACCGCAAGGTGCTCGCGCAGTACCCGGAAGCCAAGGTGCTTGGGCTGACCGCGACACCCGACCGCAAAGGGCTGGGCGACGTGTTCGACGGGGTGGCGTACGAGTACGGCATCCGAGACGCCGTGCGGGACGGCTGGCTCGTGCGGCCCGTGGCGCGCACCGTCCCGCTCGACATAGACCTGAGCAAGGTCAAAGTAAGAGTGGGCGACTTCGAGATAACGGGCGTCGCCGAGACGCTTGAGCCTTACCTGCCTGCCATCGCCGACGCGATCATCGAGTACGCCCACGACCGAAAGACCGTGGTGTTCATGCCGCTCGTGCATATATCGCAGGAGTTCAGGGACATTCTGGTGTCGAAGGGCGTCGACGCACGCGAGGTCAACGGCATGTCCGAGGACCGCCGCGAGACTATCGACTGGTTCGCGAGCGCGGGCAAGGGGAGCGTGCTCTGCAACGCGATGCTGCTCACCGAGGGGTGGGACTGCCCCGACGTCGACTGCGTCGTGATGCTCAGGCCCACCAAGTCGAGGACGCTCTACGTGCAGGCGGTCGGGCGCGGGCTGCGGCTCGCCGACGGAAAGTCGGACTGCCTGCTCCTCGACTTCCTCTGGCTCACCACGAAGCACGACCTCTGCCGCCCCGCGTCGCTCGTGACCGCGAACGACGAGGACGTGGCGCACGTGGCGAAAGCAGCCGAGGAGGACGAGCTTGACCTGTTCGGCGCGGTGACGGACGCGGAGGAGTCGCGCCGCGAGGCACTTGCCGCGGCACTCGCCCGACAGAAGCGCAAGAAGGCGCGCGTCATCGACCCGCTCACGTGGTTCGTCACGGTGGACGGCTCGATGGACCTCTCCGACTACGAGCCGGAGTTCGCTTGGCAGAAAGAGCCTATGACCGCCGCGCAGGAGTCGGCGATAGTCAAGGCTGGCCTCGATGTGGAGGTGCCGACCGAAGACGGTTTCGTGCGGTTGAGCAAAGGTCAGGCGAGCGTCGTGCTCGACCACGTGTTCCAGCGCAGGAAGCAGGGTCTCGCCACAGCGAAGCAGGTCATGCAACTGCAGAAGCGCGGGTTCAGAAACGTCGGGCAGTGGACGTTCGAGCAGGCGAGCGGCATGATGGGCCGTCTCGCGAACAACCACTGGCGCGTGCCGTGGGGCGTCGACCCCGCGACCTATGTGCCGCAGGGCGGTTTCAAGGAAAGCGTTGTGCAATCGCACAAACAAGACGACGACGAGCCGCCGTTCGAAAACTACGACGGATACGTCTACGAGGAAGACGAATGGAGGTGATGGTAGGTGCTGGACACGGCGATGCTGCCGTATCTCGACGCGGACGATTACGACGTCTGGCTGCGCACGGGTATGGCCCTCAAGCACGAGGGGAACCCGATAGGGGACTGGGTCGAGTGGTCGAAGACCTCGCCCAAGTACGAGGACGGCGTCTGCGAGAAGAAGTGGAGGTCGTTCCGCAACCAGAACGCGGGCGACCCCGTGACGGGCGGCACGATATACAAGATGGCCGTGGCGAACGGGTACGGCTCGGGCGACGGGCTGCTGCACATCGGCGACGAGATAGAGGACAACCTCGACCGCATGATGGCGCCGCCGACCAAGGAGTACCACCTCATCGACCCGGCCTTCGTGTCGACCGAGCACATGCCAGAGTTCGACGCCGAGTCCTACGACCCCAAGGCGGACATGCTGCGCTACCTCGACGGCCTGTTCGAGCTTGAGGACCACGTCGGCTACGCCAACAAGGTCGAGAGGGGCGCGAACGGCAGGTCGTTCCCGTCCGAGTACCGCTACGACGAGACGTACGGCGCGATACGCAAGCGCCTGACCAAGAAGGGCAAGTACGGCGGCACCGAGGCGGCTTTCGGCTCCACTGTCAACGAGTACGGCAAGTACATACGCTTCAACCCGCTCGACGGCGAGGGCGAGAAGGACGCCAACGTAACCCGCTACGACTACTGCCTGATCGAGTCCGACAAGGACTCGGTGGACCGCCAGTACACGATGTACCACGCGCTGCGCCTGCCGTTCAAGTTCCTGGTCGACACGGGCGGCAAGTCGCTCCACGCGCTCGTCCACGTCGATGCGAAGAACCTCGCCGAGTACCAGAGCCGCACGCGGTTCGTCTACGACTTCTGCCGCAAGAACGGACTCAGGCTGGACGAGCAGGACAAGAACGCCTCGCGCTACACGAGGCTTCCGGGCGTGATGCGCGGCGAGAAGTGGCAGCACGTGGTCGAGGACGAGACCGCCGCCGACTTCAAGTCCTTCCGTGAGTGGAAGGAGTGGGTGGACGACGAGAACGACACCCTGCCCGAGATCACCGACCTCATGGACGAGCTTGAGGATTTGAAACCGCTCGCGCCCGAGCTGATACCGAACCTCCTTCGCGAGGGGCACAAGATGCTCGTGGCTGCGCCCAGCAAGGCGGGCAAGTCGTTCTCGCTCATGGAGCTTGCGGTCGACATCGCGGAAGGACTCGACTGGATGGGCTTCGGCGAGTGCGGGCAGGGGCAGGTGTTATACATGAACATGGAACTCGACTCCGTGTCCTGCATACACCGGCTCAGGGACATATACGACCGCAAGGGGATACCGCCGACGCACGCGGACAACGTGCTCGTCTGGAACCTGCGCGGACGGTCGCTTCCGCTCGACAAGCTGGCGCCCATCATCGTGCGCAAGGTCAAGCGGCTCGCGCCGATGGACCTCAAGGCGGTCATCGTGGACCCGATATACAAGGTGCTGACGGGCGACGAGAACAGCGCCGCCGACATGAGCCTGTTCTGCAACCAGTTCGACCTCATCACCGAGGAGCTGGGCTGCGCGGCGGTCTACTGCCACCACTTCTCGAAGGGCGCTGGCAGGACGTACACGAACGCGGCGGACATGCCCTCGGGCAGCGGCGTCTTCGCACGCGACCCCGACGCGATACTCGTCATGCGCGAGCTTCGCCTGGACGACACCGTGCGCGACAAGTGGTGCAAGGACATGCGCGGCGGAAACGAGGAGGGCAGGGACAACATGACAGCGTGGGAGGTCTCCACGACGCTGCGCGAGTTCCCGAACAGAAGGCCCGTGCGCGTCATGTTCGACTGGCCGCTGCACCGCGCCGACACGCTGAACCTGCTCGCCAACTGCAGGTACGCGGACACGCCAAACACGGGGGTCGGCAGGTCGCAGCAGACCGTCGAGGACGCCCACGAGTCGCTGTCCGAGCAGATGCAGATGATGCTGGCTGGCACCGACGAGGACGCGGTGGACTTCCACAGATTGACCGCCGCGCTCGAATGGTCCGAGTCGAAGCTCGCCAACGTCAAGAACACGGGACCGGCTACCAACTGGGAGCGCGCGACGCTCGGCGACAGCAAGGTTATCATCGCGCGCGGCGCCGAGCAGATACGCTACAACGGCTCAGTCTGGCGCAGACCCGTCGACGGCGGTAAGAAGTGGCGGCAGGTGCTCTAGGGCACAAAACCGCAGCTAGAGGGGCTAAATACGGCCCGTGTATCTGGCTTCGGACAAAACCGCAGGTAGATGCCCTAAATACCTAAATACAAAGGTCTTTAAATAAATAGGATTTATTTGAGTCGTACCCAGGGGGTAGGGGGAGGGGTCGTTGGAGACTCCCCTCCCCTGTAACCCTGTCCTTGGTACGGGGATGCGAGTTTCTGATTTGGCAGGAAAAAGAAAAGCCAAGGCACCGAACGACCGAAGCGGGAAAGCCGACGTGCCGTCAGAGGACTGGGAGCAGATGCAGCTCGTGCAGTGGGCGCGGCAGTACCCCGAGTTCCAATACCTGTTCCACATAGCCAACGAGTCCACGGGGGGATACGGGTGGAGGTCGCGCCTCAGCAAGATGGGCTGCAAGAACGGCGTGCCAGACCTGTTCTACCCCGTGCCCATCGGCGGGCGCCACGGGCTTTTCATCGAGATGAAGAGGAAGAGGGGCGGAGTGGTGTCTGCGGCGCAGCGGCGCTGGATCGACGTGCTCACGTCGTTCGGCTACGGCGCCGTGGTCTGCCGCGGCTGGGAGGAGGCCCGCGACGCCCTGCTTGACTACACGGGGCGCTCAGCGGCGCGAGAAGCCACGGAAAACGGCAACATGGACAACTAATCGCAAACGCGCTCAGAATCGCTTCTAGGGGCATCTGAGCGCCTGAAACGGGGGTGATTTAAGGCGTGGGTAAGAGCGGTCGGCGGCACAGGACCAAGACACTGAGCCGCCGAGACAACAAGAAGCAGATACGCGACAAGGAGGGAACCGACCTCGCGCGCGGGCTGTACGCGGCCTACACGGGCGACAGCCACCGCTGCGCGGACAAGAGGAGGTTCGCCACGAAGCGCGAGGCGAGGATAGCCGCGCAGGGTGCCGCCGACACCTACGGGAAGCCAATAGGGTGCTACAGGTGCCGGATATGCGGCGGCTACCACCTGACCCACATCATCCACAGCAAGCTCAACTTCTCGGTTGAGCCGAGGCGCGAGAGGAACTGCGGGACGAGGTCGGCCATGTACACGACCGGAAGGCGGCGCACGACGGACGACCACAGGCCGATGCGGTACCAGGTCGCGCAGTGGATGTGGTGCCGCGGGAGGTCGGTCGAGGACATAGGAGATCGGCTCGGTGCGAGTCCGGCGAACGTGCGCGAGTGGCTGGTAGAGGACATGCTGGGCCGAGAGGAGAGGAAGGAAGACGGATGGGACACGGGCTGGAGCGAGCTGTTGTGATGGGCGTCATGGCCGCGACGGTGACGGTGCTCGCGGTCGACGCGGCGTCGATGGAGGGGGCCGGTGTCGTGGTGAACGCGGTGGCGTGCGCCTTCTACGCGTTCCTCGCGCTGAGCTTCCTGGCGGGGGGGAGACAAACATGGGCGACCGTGACACGAGCGAATACATCATGGACGTGCTGTCGCAGGCGTTCCTGCTCGGCGTGACGATGACGATGGCGTCGATGGCCGACTTCACGGGCGAGCAGATCGAAAGGATGGCCGAGAACGCGGACAAGGCGATAGGCGAGGACGAGGCGCTCATCGCGATGTTCCTGTCCGAGCGGATCATGAGCGAGGACCGGAAGGAGAAGGCCATGCAGAGCATGTCCGACGCGGTGGACGAGATTCTCAAGGGGGTAGAGCGTGGCGACGGTAATGCACAGCCAGAAGGCGGACGGTAAGGCGCACATGTTCGTGCCGTCCCGCGAGGACATGCAGAGGCGAAGGCTGCTCTTTGAGTGGGTGCAGGAGTGCGGGCGCGACGACAGCGTGACCTACATGGACCTCACCGCGACGTACGGCGAGCCCGAGGTCCATGAGTGGGAGTGCAGCGCGTGCGGCCACGTCTGAGAGGAGGTCAACGGGAGCTACGAGTACTGCCCGCACTTAGGGGAGAACAGGTGACTGAAAGAGACAGTCAACCCGTACTCCGGCGCAAGGCTGTGCATGGACTGCGAGGAATCGAGGACGAATGACGAAAAAGGAAAGGCACCTGCCCGACGCGCTTAGGGGAATCGCCAAGCTGCTGCCGCCGCCCGACTGCCGTGTATGCGAGCTTGCGGCGGACGAGCTTGAGCGCAG
>Ga0326511_10002068_pt1 | contig 16461 bp, 21 predicted proteins | sample 0_2496_0518_D_FD_203701 | JGI IMG/M metagenome (GOLD analysis project Ga0326511, IMG submission 203701) | Bovine rumen microbial communities from UC Davis, California, United States - 0_2496_0518 | ecosystem: Host-associated > Mammals > Digestive system > Stomach > Rumen | place: USA...
TTTAAAATGTTATTTGTTCGTTTTGACGCTGCAAAGGTACGGCAAGTTTTTCATTCCCACAAGAAGGCACTTTTTGGTGAGATAGTTACCAAAAAGTAGGTTTTATAACTTTACAAAATCAAAATCAAACAAAATATAGCCAAAAGTCAAATAAATAAAGGAGTTTTGCCGATGTTGCCTATTATTAAGATAGTCAATATTTGAGTTTGATTTAGGTCTTTTTTGACCTTTTTTTGTTACTATTTTGTGACTTTGCTTGGTGGATTCAAAAATAATATGTATCTTTGCAGCGGTAACAAATTCATTCTAATTATGGCGAAGAAAAAAAAGGTAATCAAAGCAAAGGAGCCGATCCGTATGAGGATCAAGGAACTCAAAGGAGGGAATCGCAGTATCTATCTCGATACCTACCTGAACGGAAAGCATCAGTATGAATTCCTGAAAATGTATCTCGTTCCTGAGGTGGATGAGACCGCCAAGACCCTGAATGCGAATACCCTGCAAGCGGCAAACGCAATCAAGGCTCAGAGGCTTTTGGAACTCACTCAGGAAAGAGGTGGTATCTCAAAATCGGGGCATCGGGAGAATATGCCTCTCTTTGATTGGATCGAGGAATTTAGGGATAGGGCAATAAAGAGAGGGGTTCGCACAACTGAATATATCGATTGCACCATAGCCCTGCTTACGAAATTCGGTTGCAAGGATCTTTTGATGAAGGATATCGATAAGCCTTTCTGCCTGAACTTTCTGAGATATGTCAAAGGGGAATATCGTAATCGATACGGCAGACCATTGAAGCCCATCACTCAGCTCAATTATATCCACTATATGAATAATATCCTGAATGAGGCGGTTCGGGCTGAGGTGATCGCAGAGAATCCATTCAACAAGATAGATGGAGAGGGAAAGATGCGGGTTCCTGAGAGTCCGAGGGAATTCCTCACCATCGATGAGGTTAAGAGGCTCATCGATACCCCTTGCGGTCGAGATGATGTGAAAATGGCTTATCTATTCTCCTGCTATTGCGGATTGAGAATCGGGGATATCGAGACCCTGAAATGGGGTGATATCATCCGTGATGGGGAACAATATCGCATTCAGATCGTGATGCAGAAAACAAGGGAACCATTATATTTGCCTCTCTCCAAGCAGGCACTCAGATGGATGCCTGAGAGGGGTAAGGCTTCAGATGATGATAAGATATTCGGATCTTTACCCGTCAGGAATTGGGCGAATCTTGTCATCAAGAAATGGGCTAAGGATGCAGGGATCGCCAAGCATCTGAGCTATCACACCGCCCGCCATACATTCGCAACTTTGATGCTCACCTTAGGGGCTGATCTCTATACCACCTCGAAATTATTGGGTCATACAAAGGTGGCTACCACCGAGATCTATGCAAAGATCGTGAATTCCAAGAAAGATGAGGCTGTGAATTTGGTTGATAAGGTTTTCGATTGATGGAGGGCTGAGATATGAGAAAAGAGATGATTTCCGAGTTATGCAGATTCTATCAGGGAGAGGAAAAATGCCCCTTTGAGGGTGATGCCCTGAAACTATGGGATATCGAGAGGATCTATTTCGAGGCTCTGAGGGATGCCGACAAACTATCCTTGGCTATCGCATCATCATTCAATGCCGAGGTGATTGATGCCATCGGTAGATATTACCCATCGGAGAAAGATGAGCTGATTGCCCGCTATAATGGCTCCCTGAGGGAGATAATCGCTTCGGTGGGTAGTGGATGGGCTGAGGCTGAGAAAGATGCTCAGAATCGATTATCTGCGATCAGGGGAAAGGTCGCAACGAGACCCCGTGATGCCGCAAAATCATTCCTCATCGAGAGGATAAATGATAAGGATCAAAATGATTTCTCTGATTCCCTTTTGGGGTGTCACTATGAGAATTCAGGGGTTTGGGAAACATCCGATAAACCGAGCTGGGTTCTGAGAGAGATCATCGAATATCACTATTGGAGGATTCAGGATGCGATGGATAAGCATTACGGGCAGGATCAATACGATTTCATCAAGAATGATGTGAGACGGTTCCTGATCCATATCCTGATGCGTGACGGGCTGAATGAGATCTATTCTGAGGTTATTCAGGGGAAAAAGCCGAAATCACCTCGGGTTAGTGCCGTTCATGGAGAGGCTGCACCCATCAAAACCGAGTTTAATATGCCTGAATGCCTCAGAACTGATGAGGCTCAGAATATATTCGATAAGGCAAAGCTCTATTGCCTGATTACCGATGATTATAGATGGAATACCGATGGCGGATTCTCTCAGAGGGATTGCGCCTATTTCTGTGCCAATGTCAGCAGGGAACTCAAGCTCATGGGGAATGATTCGAGGGATAAGGAGCCTATCAAATGGGATGCTTTCTCATTCTTTGGCTATAATAAGATCAATCTCTCAAAGATGCTCTCTGAGATGGAAAAAGGAACCAAGGGATTACCCAAAAATGCCAAGCGAATAGATTTGGTGGTTCCATGTCATATTAATGTAAGGTAACTATAATTATTATAGGCAACGTATATCAAAAATAATGGATAGACATCACCCCTTGATTGGTAGATGTCTATCTTTTTTCTTTAGGATAGTCCTTAATTTTGCACCAAGTTCAATCGACAAACGGATGTGCGCACTTCCTGATGTCACAAAATTAAGGAGTTATGATTCAGGAAATTATTTCGAGATTGGAGAGAATTGAGAGCCTCAGCACCTTGGCTGCTAAGAATGTTCTCAATATCGATGATGTGGCTATCCTCACGGGGATGAGTAAGGGGTATGTCTATCAGCTTACCCATGATAAGAAGATCCCCTTTTATAAGCCAACTGGAAAGCAGATCTATTTCGACAGATCTGAAGTTGAGGCTTGGATGAAACGCAATCGGGTAAACTCGGTTGATGAGGCTCAATCCAAGGCGGTATCATATGTAGTCAGGAAAGGAGGCTGATATGAATCAGGGAGATGGCACATTTGCCGCATTGGTGGAGGCTCTGCCAAGGCAACAGAAAAGATTGATGAATGTCCTGCAAAGGGGCGGTCATTATAGTGTGGGTGATATCACCATCATCACGGGGCAATCAGATCCGAGGGGGCATATCTCTCGCCTGAGGCGCAAGGGATTCTCCATCCTTGATGAGTGGTGTCAGAATGACTATGGGGATAGATTCAAACGTTATTTCTTACCTAAAGAATGCATCGCATTATGAGCAAAGGGACAGAATTTAATTTTATAGCCGATTGGGTCAAGTTCGGGGATAGCCTTAGGGATTCTCAGGAACGATATGACTTCTATATGGCTATTTCGAGATATGGGGTCTATGGCGAGGAGCCTGAATCCCTGAAAGGGGCTACATTGGATTATTTCAATACCAAGGTGCGCCCGAATATTGATGAGCAACATAAGAAACGGAATCATGGAAAAGAATAATGGAACACCTTTCGTATTTTACCCATCGTTCCTATCTCAGCTTGATAGGATCAAGAATAATGCGGTGCGCCTTTTGGTTCTCGATTCCATTGCCCGATACGGATGCTATGGTGAAAAGCCCGATTTCTCCAATATAGATCAAATGGGATTGCTTGATGCAGCCTTTGAGCCTATTATGAATGTCATCGATGCCGCAAAGGATAAATATGATGTCAATAAGGAGATGCAGAGCTTGAAGCAGAAGCTCAGGTGGGGATCTATCACCAAGGATGAATATGAAGCCCGAATGAAATCCCTGAAAGATGGTATAATCGGTAATACCGAAGATACTACGGAATACAGCGGTATAATCGGTAATACACGGAATACCTTAAATAAGGAAAAAGGAATAAGGAATAAGGAAAAAGAAATAAATAATATAGATAGAGGGCAAACCGCCAAGCGGTTCACCCCGCCATCTCTCGAAGATATTCAGGCTTATTGCTCTGAGATGGGATATTCTTTCGATCCTCAAAGATTCCTCGATTTCTATGAGAGTAAGGGATGGATGGTCGGTAAGACCAAGATGAAAGATTGGAAAGCCGCCCTCAGGGGATGGAATAGTCGGCAAACTGAATTTGAATTCAAGCCCCAGCAACCCCCATCCAAGGATGCAAGGCGGGGAACCGATGTATCAGCATCCTCAGGGAAAGATTATGAGGGTGATTTCATATCGTCTAACCCTCAGGGATGGGATGAGGATGATAGGAAATTCTGAAAACGGCTCTCTCCTGCGATTTCAGGCACAAGGCTGAATAACTATCCACCTGATCCGAGAATCGCAGTCAGATCGCAAGGAAACGGGGTATCTGCGAATTCTTAAAGGATTGTTAAAAGGCGCAAAATGCGCAATCATATAAAAATAGGGATTTATGAAAGAAGAAAACAAGAGAAAAAAGAAAGATGAGGCTCAGGATGAAGCATCGGAAAGAGCCAAACGGAATGAGGAATATGCGATGATGATAAATATCCTATTCTCCTATGCCGTCACCAATATTCTGAATCTCTACAAAACCATCCCTACACTCGAAAAGGGGTTTATGTATTCCTTTGATGGGGATAGCGTTGCAAGGCAGCGCAAAGTTAATGAGATCCTGAATGATCTGAAGTCTGCATCGGTAAGAACGATCAAGCGGGGGATTTATCAGGAATGGGATATTGCCAACAAAGAATGCGATGAGATCATTGCATCCGCTATGGGTCGGAAAACCCTCGATCTATCCACTTTCCATCGTTGGACGGATAGGAACCAATCAGCCCGTGATGCTTTTTTCAAACGGAGAGAAAGGGGGTTGAATCTCTCGGATCGTATATGGAAATCGGTTAAACAACTCAGAGAGGAAATGGAGATCGCAATGACTATATCTATTGAAGATGGAGATTCCGCATCATCAATGAGCCGAAAGATCAGGGAATATCTCAAAGACCCTGATTTGATGTTCAGGCGATTCAGATATAAGATTGGCGAAGAAGATGTCATCGATCCTGAGACGGGGGAAACCATCGGGAAAAAGCCCATCTATGGTTTGAAATGGAAAAAGAAGATCAGGGATGAGAAAACTGGAAAGATCCACTTTATTGATTACGATAGAGATTCCTATAAAACGGGGGTGGGAGTTTATAAATCATCGGCAAAGAATGCGATGAGGGTAGCCCGCACGGAAACCAATATAGCATATCGGATGGCAGATCATCACCGATGGCAGCAAATGGAATTCGTTATCGGACAGAGAATCCAAGTATCAAGGAGCCATAAAGAAGAAGATATCTGCGATAAGCTCCAAGGGGACTATCCAAAAGATTTCGTTTTCACGGGATGGCATCCTCAATGCTATTGCTATGCAACTCCTATCCTCATCAGTGTGGATGAGATGGCAAAAGTGAATGAGGCATTTCTGAAAGGCGAATCCTATGAGCCAAAAGAAAATCAGATCACCGAATATCCTAAAGGATTCAGGGAGTGGATTGCCGATAATGCCGATAAGATTGTAAATACCCGTAGGAGGGGAAAATCGCCCTATTTTATCAAGGATAATCCAAAGATAATAAATGAAATAATTAAAAAATAAAATGCTACATGAAACAGAATGAAGATGGAACTCTCAGCTTTGGTGCTATGCTCGATCTATCAGGGGTCGATGAAGCTGCTGAAAAACTGAATGCCAAGATCGCATCAATCGGTGATAATGCCGAGAGTGCGAGCGCAAAGATCGATCAGGCATTCCAATCAATCCCTACGGTCAAGATCGATATCCTCTCCAATGTCGATGAGACCCTGAGCAAGATCGGTGAAGCATTTACCGAGATTGATAGGGTAATCGATACTAATAAAGCCGCCATCGCTGATCTCGAAAAGCAATATGATGAGCTGGGCGAAAAGATGTCTGAGGCTTATATGAAAGGAGATGATGATACCTATCGGAAACTCAATGCTGAGGCTCAGGCGATCAGGAACACGATCAGGCTCAGAAAGCAGCTCATATCAGAGACCGAGAAAGTTGCTGATTCCCTCTCTGCCTTTGAGCAGGAGGTGAAGAAAGAAGCCGAGGAAGTTTCCAAGGCTGAGGTGAAGCATTCCTCTCTCCGTCAGAGGATCAAAGAGCTGAAGATGGAACTCATCGAAATGGAGGCTTCAGGGCAAAGAAATACCGATAAATATCGTGAGATGCAGGAGGAGGTCGGTAGGCTCACCGATGCTTGGGGTGATGCCACCGCTCAGGCTAATATCCTCGCCCACGATCAAAGGGGAATGCAGGGTATCATCTCAGGGCTTTCGGGATTGTCGGGAGCATTCTCGGCAGCTCAGGGAGTTATTGCCCTCTTTGGCGATGAGAATGAGGATTTACAACGAATAATGATGAGGGTGCAATCCGCTATGGCTATCACGATGGGATTGCAGCAGGTGCAGCAGACCCTCAATAAGGATTCTGCCTTTCAGTTAGTGACCCTTAACGGACTCAGGGAATGGTGGAATAAGATCCTTGCCATCGGTCGGGGTGAGATGGAGGCAGATACAGCCGCCACAATTGCCGATAATGCCGCAAAGGAATCATCCACGATCGCAACAGAGGCAAATGCAGCCGCTCAGAGGCTCAAAGCCTCAGCGACCTCAGGGGCAACGGCTGCAACGGGAGCCAATACCGCAGCCGATGTCGCAAATACGGGGGCTGCAGTAGCCTCAACGGGGGCAAATATCGGACTTGCAGGATCATTCAGGATGATTGGTGCAGCCATCAAATCCCTTATGGCATCTATCCCCATCCTTGGATGGATCGCTCTCGGAGTGACCGCCATATATGAGGCTTATTCCCATTTCTCGAAAAAAGCCGAGGAAGCCAAGAAAGCCATCAAAGAGCAGCAGGAGATGATGAAGAATGCCAATGAGACCTTTATCAAGGCAAAGATGGCAATTGATGATAATATCCGTGCCCTCGAAAAGTTCAATGGTACTCAGGATCAGGAAAAGAAGCTCATCAGCGATCTCAACTCGAAATATGGGCAGACCCTCGGATATCATAAATCCCGTGCGGAGTGGCTTGAAGTCCTGAAGACCAAGGGAGCCGATTATTGTCAGATGTTGATGATGGAGGCTCAGGCTCAGGCGATTCTCAATAAATACACCGAGGCTTATATCAATCTCCTTTCGGTCAAGAATAATGCTGAGAATGGAGAATACGATCATTGGTATAATACCAAGGCTGGGGATCAGATCTCCCGTCAGAAAGCCATCGATGAGGCTCAGGGCGAGGTCGATAAATGGGAGGCTCAATATAAGGAGTTGCAGCAGCAGATCCTCGATTTCAAATCTCAGAATGATTTCAATTTCCATATCGATCCGAATTCTGCCAAGGGCGGTAAGAATGGCAATGCCTTTGATCCCAAGAAATCAGCAGCCGAGATGAAAAAGATCATGGAGGCTTATCGGGATGAGGTCAAGAAATACATCAAGGATGCGAACGATGATATCACCGATGCCATCATCCAATCACAAGAGGATGGACTTACCAAGGAGCTGAACATCTCCCGTCAGGCAACCGCAAGGCGCATTGCCGATTGGAAAGATAACCTCAGGAAACTCGCAGAGGTCAGAAAGGAGACAGAGCATCAGATCTATATGCAGCAGAAAGGGGCTACCGAGGATGGTTGGCTCAATTCCGATGCGGGTAAGATGTCAACAGAGCAATATATGGAATCCCTGCTGAAAGATAAGAAGATCTCAGAGGAATTCTATCGGGGTCTGAGCCTGATCGTTGAGAATGGCGAGAGGGAGATTGCCGCCATCCGTCAGAACTATGCGGATTCCCTCATCGATGCCTATGGAACCACCCAGCAGAAGATGGAGAAACTTGAAAGGGAATGGGCGCAGAAGCTCAAATATATCCCCTCTGAATATTTGGATGAGGCTATCAAGCAGATGGAGGCATCTTTCGCCCAGTTGCAGAGCGATGATTTCAAAAAGGCTATCGATTGGGATGCGATCTTTGGAGATATGGGTAAACATTCAGCCGATGCCCTGAAACTCAATCTCGAAAGGATCAAGAAGTATTTCGAGGATAATAAATCATCTATGGATGCAACCGAGATCAGGAACTATCAGGAAGCCATTACCAAGATGGAGGATGAGATCGCATCCCGCAATCCTTTCTCTGCCTTGCGGAAATCCATCGATGATATGGCATCAGCCAAAACGGAGCTTACCAATGCCCTCGCAGAAATGGCATCATCTCAGAGAGAGGTCAATCAGGCTCAAACCGAGTTTAATGAGGCTCTTGAATATCATCGTGAGATCTTGGATCGGATCGATAACGGGGAACTTACCGCAGATTGTGAGGAATTGGCTGATGCAACCCGAAAGGAAACAGATGCCCGAAATAAGCTCACTCAGGCAACGCAGAGGAATACTCAGGCAGAGAATAAGGTAGTCAATGCCCGAAATAGGCTCACCTCATCCTATAAGTCATTTGCGACCCATCTCAAATCAGTCGGAGGGGCTATCACCGATGTAGGAGGAAAGGCAAAGGATCTCGCTCAGGTTTTCTCTGCTGATCTTGCAAATAGCATTGAGAAAGGGCTTGATTTTACTGATAAGATCCTCGATGCTACATCATCCGTGATCGATGCAGTCTCAGATGTCGGAAAGAGTGCAGCCCAAGGAATTGAGGCAACTGTTGATGCAGCCGCTCAGGGTGCTACGGGAGCCGCAGCAGCAGGAGCATCCGCCATCTCAACGATTGAGAAGGCATCCGTGATCCTCGCAGTCATATCGGCAGCTCTCCAAGTGGCTACCGCCATCGCATCCCTATTCAATGATGATGATGCCAAGCAGGAGGAAATCGAGAATCTGCAAAGACGAATCGATCAGCTTCAATGGGAACTTGACAATCAGGATGCGGTAAGGCTTCAGAATAGGCTCGGTGATGCCGTTGAGAGGGTAAGGAACGTATATGCTCAGACCTCGGCAGAGGTGATGAGGCTCCATGAGGTATCAAAGAGATATGGCAGCTTTTGGGGGCAGATGATCGGTCAGATGATCTATGAGAATGAGATGATGGAGAGATCCATCAATAAGATCGCAGATGCCTATGCCAAGGTGGAATATACCGCAAATAAGGCTCTTGGTGAGGAAAGATTCAAATCAACCCGCAAGCAGCTCGAAAACCTTGCGGAGCAACAGATCCTCATCTATCGTCAGATCGAAGAAGAACAAGATAAAAAGGATGTCGATCAGGATAAGATCGATGATTGGAAACGTGATATTCAGGAGCTCGCAAATGAGATGGCTGATCTCATCAATGAGATGCTGGAGGAAATCATCGGTTCCACCGCTCAGGATCTTTCCTCAGAACTCGGAAAGGCATTCTTTGATGCAGCAGCTCAGGGTGAGGATGCGATGGAGGCTTGGCATCAGAAAGTGAATGATATCGTGAGGGATATTCTTCAAAGGATGCTCATCTCTCAGGTATTGGAGCCGAGGATCGGTCAGCTCTTTGATAAATACAAAAAGAGATGGTTCGATGATAAGGGTAATTTCCAAGGCATCGATGCGGTCAAGAACTCAGCATCACAATTTGCCTCTGATCTGAATCAGGCAGGAGAATTGATGAGGGAGATGTGGGATGGATTATCCGAGGATATGAAGCAATATTTCAGCCCTGAGGAAGTCGGCAGGGAGGCAGCTGCAAGGGGTATCGCCACCGCATCTCAGGATTCTGTCGATGAGAATAATGCCCGTCTGACAACCATTCAGGGGCATACCTATACTCTCGTTCAGGGAGTGAATGATCTGAATGATACCGCAAATGCGATCCTCGATAGAGTCACAAGCATAGATCGAACCACTCAGAATATGGATCGGACTATGGATGAGACTAAAAAGGTGATTAAGAATCTCAAGGATTCTGTTGATGATATGAATATGAAAGGAATCAAACTCAAATAATTAAGCATTATGAAAGAAATCGTTGAGGCTCAAAAGAAATGGCGCAGGGCTAAGGTACTTGCATCCGCATCTTGCATCCGTCAGGGTAAGAGAGATGTGGCAGAGAAATTGAATGTATGCAATATGTTCAAGGGTACGGAATCGATGGAGGAAATGATCTCCCTGATGTTCTCAGCTCAGGGAGCCGAATTCCTTACCACGTATGGCTTTCCTGATATCGAGACATTCAGGATGTTCAAGAAATATCATCCTGAGAGATTCGGGGTCTATATCGATTGCGGGAAAATCAATCTCTCAGGGGTTCAGAGGGCTTTCTTGGTGGGGAATACCCAAGCCGAAATCAAATGCGATGAGACGGCTTTATATCGCATCATATTGATGCACGGGGCATCTGCTGAGATCGAGGCTTCAGGCTATTCGGTGGTGAAGATTGAGAAAGATGGTGTTTCCGAGGTGAAAGGCTCATTCTCAGGGATGGCTAAGAGGCTCTGAAATCATAGTCTTAAAAATGATGGTTTTGCAACCGATTCGATCTATCTGCGTGATAATCAGGGGAGAAATCAACCGAGTTGCATCACCGAGTAACAAAAAAGTAGCATTTTAGTGCAAAATCATGGGAAAATCGATAGTCAATAAGACCAATAAGAATGAGATCCGAGCGAATATCGAGGCTTTCAAGGGTCGGATAATCGATAGCCTGATCCAAAGGCTCTCATATATCGGTGAGGAATGTGTGAGGGTAGCCCGTCAGAGAGGCAATTATAATGATATCACGGGAAACCTGAGATCATCCATCGGATATACCATCCTACTCAATGGGAATGAGGTTATTCGGGGAGCCTCAGCGGATTATCGAAAGGTGACAAAATCGGATAAGAATGGAGTTGATGAGGGAAAGAAGCTCTTGGATAAGATCAAGGCTGACTATCCTCAGGGATTGGCTCTCATTGTCTGTGCTGGGATGAACTATGCAGCCTATGTCGAGAATATCCATCATCGTGATGTCCTGACCTCGGCTGAATTGGTGGCTGAATCCCTCGCTAATAAACTTCTAAAAGGAGAATATAAAAAGGTATAATCAAACTAAAAAATGAGAATTATGAAAGAAAAGAAAATGATCCCCATTTCAAGGGATGGCAATCGCATCGCAAGGATGTGTGCCGATTTGGAAACATTCTGTGGATTGATGAATGATCTGATCGCAAAGCTCAGAGATCATGGTATATTCGCAAAGGATTTTGAGGTGACGGATGAGATCGTTAAGGATTTGGCAATTCTTAATACCGATTCAATCAAGGCGAATCTAAAAGCCGCCTATGAATTGGAGGCTGCTGGCATTGCAATCCCCGTTAAGAGGCAGGAGTTCTTGGATTCCCTGCTTGATGCCTATCAGATCATTGATAAGCTGATTGATGAAACGAGAGAAATCATCTATAAGAATGGGGTAAAGCTCTATCTTTCGGGATATGATGATCTATGCCGATATATCTCAAATGAGAGAGTGAAATATATCTCCGTCAAGAAAGGAAAGGTCATCTATGATCGTAAGATGATCGAGGATGATAACACCATCTATGCCTCAGGTGACTATTTTCAGGATTTCATAAAAAGGGCTAAGGCTCTCCATCAGCAGATGGTGGATTTCGATAGAGAGGTCAGAATCCTCTCTGCTGCCAAGGGATCTATCATCTATGGTATCGGTGATGTGAATGCCTATAATAATAGTCTGATCACTACATCAGATGGAATGATTTACCTCGATTGGAATCAGCTCGGACATATCGAATTCGAGAATGCTGATGAGGCTCTGAAAAATGGGATCACCATCAATAACTCAGAGATCATGGGCGAGAGCATCATCAAGGAAATAGAGAGTTCAATCAATAAAAAAGAATAATCATGGGAATTTTGGACTATGTAATGAGCGAGGATGAGATGAAGCAGGATGCCGAGTCTTTCGCCAATGGATTGCCCGATAGGGGCTATCAGATAGATGGAACCTTTCAGGAAGCCAATAAGGACTGGATCGATGCCATTCAGAATGTTGAGGCTGATGCCGCCAAGGATGCAGAGATATGGGCTAATAAGCTCCCTGATAAGAAATAATCCCCTGAGTGGGGATAACGGAACCCTCAGGCTCCTTTTGCCAAGGGGCTGAGGTACTGCGGAAACTCCGCAGGTTTATTCACTTTTCCATTTGGATGGATGAGGTAGGTGATGCCTTTTACCCCCTTTCCTCAGCAGAGGGTAATCGCTACTGAAGTCATCGGATTCTTTCGGTCGGGTCGGTGGATATAGATGCCATTTGACCCGATTTTTTTATGCTTTTTCGATCCATTTTGAGCCCCAGCGCAAATTTTAAGATTTTTTACATGGTCTTATTAAGCACCAAAATGCCCGAAATCGCCCTTTTTGGTGGGGTTTTGAGCGATTTTTTGCCCGAAAATTCCATTTTTGAGCCCAAAATAGACCAAAAAACCCTTTTTCCTGATTCCTGATAAGCACCAAAACCGATGCTTATTAAGCACCGATGCCCATTTTCAGGGGTTTTCAGGATTTGGCGGCAATCAGGAAAAGCCCTATATTTGCAGCATCAAAATCAAAATATCAAGGTTATGGCAAAGAAAGTTTATCTGATTCAAAACACTCGATCATGGGAGGTTGTTATGGTATGCAGCTCGATGAAAAAGGCATCCGAATATAAGAAGCTCATCGAGGCTGAGAATCCTCAGGGGAATTATAACATCAATCCTCGTAAGGTCTTTTAGAAATAAACCGAGTTTAATCAGGGAGAGGGCTGCACCTCTCCCATCAAAAGAATATTGTTCAATTTCAAAATTAAGGATTATGAAACAGATCACAGAGAATGAAGCATCAGCCATCCGCAATGCTTTGGTAAGAATGAATCTCAGCAACCTTGCTGATTGTGGCAACATCACAGATGAGATCACGGGAGTCTCCTTTCGGGATTTCTTCGCAGATCTCCCATCGGTAGTAATGGAACTCTCCCAGCACGGAGATCGTTATCAGGCTTTTATCAATTCCCTCGACAAAGTGAGTGGGATCCTGAATGCGATCACCGAGAGGAATCAGATCCTTATGGATGCAGGATATTTCTTTGAGTGCATCGATTCATCGAATCATAAAGGATAAGGTTATGGCACAGAAGAAATCAAGGCGCAACGGCTACAAGGATCTTGGAGAGCTTAGGGAATGGTTCATCGAGGATTGCGGTCTGAGATCATTTTGGGATGATTATTGCGAATCAGGCGAGACCCCTGATATCTCAGAGATCATCAAGAAAAAGGATCAGAGCATCAGCCTATGCAAGTCGGTAATATTCCATCTCCTTTCAGCAATGAGGGATCTCAATGAACTCAACGGGATATAATTTCAACGCAATTCAATCATCGGGGGATGCTCATCATCGGGCATCCCTCTCATCATTCAAATAAAATCATCATTTATGGTTAAGATAGTAAATACTGAGATAGGATCTCTCCCGATAGAGAGTCTCCTAAAAGAACTACAAAAGAGGCTCAATAGGTGGAATGTAACTATACTACATAATAAAGAAAAGAAGGAAATATGGGTAACGGGAAAGAAGGTAGATTTGATCTCCTTTATTGCCTTTTATAGGAATATAGAGGGAATTAGAGAAATAGCGTTTTTGGTAACGGATAAAGGTGAATATCTTTAGAGGAATCTGTTTATCATTCTAAATCTTTCAGACTATGGCAACAGAGAAATTCATTAAGGAGCCTATTCATATCAGGCAGAAGAAATTGGCAAATGGGAACCTGAGTTTATATCTCGATATCTATATCAATGGGATGCGATCTTATGAGTTCCTGAGGCTTTATATCATCCCTGAGAGGAACCGAGAGGACAAGGAGAGGAATCGGCAAACTATGCAACTTGCAAACTCCATTAAATCAAAGCGCATCATGGATATCCAAAATGGGGAATTCGGATTCAGATCGCTCTATAAGCTCGATACTCTTTTCTTTGAATACTTTCGGGCTATGTGCAATCGCAGGATCGGATCAGAGAGCCGAGGAAATTGGGGTAATTGGATTTCTTGTCTCCATCACCTGATGAAATATGCAGGGAATGAAAGGATCACTTTCGAGAGGATCACCCCTGAATGGGTGCAGGGCTTCAGGGATTACCTCGATCGGGATGCGATCGCTTGGGATCACGATTCCCGAAAAAGGGTTAAGGGTAAGCCTCTATCAGAAAATTCAAAGCAGAGCTATTTCAACAAACTCCGTGCTTGTCTCAATCAGGCATATGAGGATAGGATCATTCCTGAAAACCCATGCAGGGGGATTGATGGATTCAAGGGAGAGGAAACCACCCGAATGTATCTGACTATTGATGAGGTGAAGATCCTCGCTCAGACCGAATGCGAATACCCTCAGATCAAATCGGCATTCCTATTCTCCTGCCTGACGGGATTACGAAAAAGTGATATCCTCAGGCTCCGATGGGGTGACATCCATCATCAAGGGGAATTCACTCGGATAATATTCAGACAGAAGAAAACGGGGGGATTGGAGTATCTTGATATCAATCATCAGGCGGTGGAATTGATGGGAGATGAGGGAAAGCCCGAATCCCATATTTTTACGGATCTGCTTACCACATCAGCCACTAATCGGGTCATTCAGGAATGGGTATCGAGTGCTGGCATTCATAAAAAGATCTCCTTTCATTGCGCCCGCCATTCCTTTGCCACGATGATGCTTGATTTGGGGACTGACATCTATACGGTTTCCAAGCTCTTAGGACATCGGGAAATCGCAACCACTCAGATATATACTCGGGTACTTGATAAGAATAAGCAAAAAGCGGTGTCGGTTATTCCTCAGATCATCTAAATCGGGGATTCTGAGGGAATTTCACTCTCAGGATGGGTAAATACCCACCTCAGGATGAGAAACGGGGTCAGGATCGCAGGAAATGCGCAAAATGCGCAAACCATGATGAGGCTATCGATTGATAAAATGCCCCTTTTGCCCCTTTCTAATAAAAAGGGCGAAAAATAAGGAGTTGTGGAGATGAAAATGCGGAAAATGCGGATCTATATAAAAAATGCGCAAAATGCGCAATCCAAGATGATACCAGCAATACAAAATGCCTATTTTGCCTATCCCTATAAAAAAGGCGATCATCATTTCTACGATCCATCCCCATGATCCGTGATGGCGATCTGATCCATCAGGAATGAGCCTCAGCCCTGATTCTTAGAGCGATTCGGGCGATCTCTTAGAGTAACGGATTGATATCTTAGAAATGCCAATTTTGGGGCTATTTTGGTACTCGTTACCCAGTGCCATACCATAACTGCGTGATATTCAACGGGTAACAAAGCCCGAAAATATTCCATGATGGAAAGTAACCAAAATCGTATAAATGCGAAAAAATCCCTTTATCTGCGGGGGATCTCAGGAAAAATGAGTATCTTTGCAGCAGATAATGAAAGGAGGGCGGTTCCTGAGGCTCTTAGAGTTCCGATAGATACCCCTCTTAGAGTTGGATAAATATTCATTTATGGAGAGAAAAGATCTATTGCATCATTGCAGATACTACAAAGGAGAGAAAGATTCCCCATTCCCTCAGACCGATATTCGTTTTACGGCTTGGAGGATCGAATCATTATGGGTTAATCAGATGATTGCGGATTCGGATCATATCAATTTCTGTATAGAGGAATATATCCTCAGGGGAATGAATGATTTTCAGAAATTCGATGATACCCCAATAACCCTGAAAGCATTACTCATGAATAGATATTTCCAATATAGTGAAAGAGAGGATATTGATGCTTTCAAAGATTTCTATCTCAGATTATATAATTAGGGATATATGGTGACAGAGCAGAGCTTAATTCGGTTATGCCGATATTATAGGGGTGAGGATGATTGCCCTCAGGGTGTTTCCAAACTGATATGGGGATATGAAAAGGCTTGGGTGGAGTTTAATATCAGGGCATCGAAATCCGCCAGCGGATCAGATGCCGCCTATCTTAAATCCATCGAGAGGGAGTATAATGATTCAGGTCTTAAGTATTTCGAGATCATGGATGATACCCCTGCAAGCCTGAAAGCACTCCTATTCAATCGATTCTGCCATTGGGATAGCGGATCGATGCGGCATAGTGTAGAGCCATTCAAGAAATGGTATCTCAAATATTATATAGGGGATGATCGTATCGAGGGTGATGCCTGATCCTGAGATAGATTTCTCCATTAAAATTTGGTTATATCGAAAGAAATCCTTAATTTTGAACCCGAAAGCCATCCATAAAGCCATAAATGAGTGCATTTGTTACCGCTTTGTTACTCGGCAAAACTGATTGGATGGCTTTCTTTTTGAAAATCAAGTAGTTACGAGAAGAAATGCACAAATAAGTAGGAATTGTGATGTTATCGGGCTTCTGCGAAAGTGACATTAACTTAGATTAACTAAGTGTAATTTGGTAATTCGGTAACTATTGGTTACCTTTGCGCTCTAATAAGTATATTATGGCAGATAT
>Ga0326511_10002069_pt1 | contig 16457 bp, 27 predicted proteins | sample 0_2496_0518_D_FD_203701 | JGI IMG/M metagenome (GOLD analysis project Ga0326511, IMG submission 203701) | Bovine rumen microbial communities from UC Davis, California, United States - 0_2496_0518 | ecosystem: Host-associated > Mammals > Digestive system > Stomach > Rumen | place: USA...
AAGAGTCGGCCAGAACCGCCGCGAAGTCCGAAGAACTGCTTGATGTGGTAGTATGGAATGCCACCAAGGACAGCGCCCGTCTCACCGCTTTTCTTGATACCATAGGTCTCAAGGTCGGCAGCACTGGTCAGTTCGAGGACCTCGTCCTTGTGAGCGAAGGCAAAGTTCTGCTGTCCGCCATAATCAAAGATCATGCCGCATACGTCCTCCACGCTCTCAGTGACGGTACCAATGTTGCCATCGGAATCAGTGATATAAACACCTGGTAATGCCATTGTGGTATTGTTAGTTTATGTTTTTGAAAAATGGGTTCTTGTAGAGAACCGCATCCTTTACACGCGATGGAAGGTGGCCCTTGGGGAACACGCCTCCGTTCTTCGTGATGTAAAGTTCATCATAGGAGTTGAAGGTCCGAAGCAGCTTGGTGATTGCTGGAGAAACAGCGGGTCCCGCTACGACAGCAGCCTTTGCAGGTTCTGCGCCTTCCACGACCTCGTTCTCTTCCTTTGCCTCTGGAGCGGTCTCCTGGACCTCTTCGGCAACGGCTTCAGCGGTATCGTTCACCTCGGGTTCGTTAACCTGCTGGTTAGGATCCTCGGGTTCTGTCTTTGGTTTTCTTGCCATGTTCTTTGGATTATTATTCCGGGGAGCCACTGTGCGACTCCCCAGATGTTAGAGTGACTTAGGATGCAGCCGTGTAGTTGGTCCACAAGAAGATCTCGCGGGGCTTCACGATGTTGACGTCCATCTTCAAGTTCATCTTGAAGAAGTAGAGCTCCGAGTTAGCCTGGAGAGGCTCTACCTTGATGGCGTCATAATCGGCGCTGTAGTCGACGCCCATCCAGAGGTTGGAGTCGAGGTCGCGCGAGAAGACGGCGAGCACGATGGTGTTCTCGGGAACGCCAACAACGGGGATGACGGCCTTGCCCTTGAACTGGAGGACGTTCTCCTTGGTGTTGTCGGTGTACTTGACGGTCTTGCTCGAGAGGTACTCGTCATAGAGAGTCCACACGTCATACGAGGTGGCGTAGCGGAGGTTCTTGTTGGTACGGAGACGAGCGGGAACAGCCTTCCAGATGGCATAGAGGGCAGCCTCGACCTGCTCACCAGTGGTGAGGGCGGTGGTGCCGACGATGTTGACCTGGCCACCGTCAACCTCGTTCTTCTCGGCGTCGCTGAGAGCGTTGTACTTCGCGGTGGTGGAACCGTCGATGGAGGCGTTGTAGAGCATGCGCTTGATAGCACCGTCGAAATACTTCATGGTGCCGTACTCATGCTCGCCACCGATAACGGTCTGGCCGGCGGGAGAGGTAACGGTAGCAGCGGTGAGGGCCGAGTTCCAGATGGCAGAGCCTACATACTCGTTCTTGCCCTGGATGAGCAGGCGGAGCATCTTGGCCTGAACCTTGGGATCGAGCTCGCGGAATACGAGGGGTCCTTCGGGCTGGAAGGGGCGCCAGTACTGCTCGTAGTCGCGTGGGTTGAACTCCAGATAGATCATGAAGTCCTTGGGCTCGAGCCAGCGCTCAGTGATCTTGTAGGTGCCGAGAGAGTCAGCGGAAACGCCACCAGGCTTGTTGGCTGTGTCACCCGAGATAGGGGTAGCCTTGCGGTCCTGGACGATCTTGCCCAACTGAATGTGGGGCAGAGTCTTCTTGTACTGGATGCCGGGTTCGATATGAATCAGGCCCTTGTCGAAGGTGTCGTTACCTTGCGCGGTGTAGGTCAGAAGATCCTCAAGAACCTCACCATTGTAGGAGTTGCTAATGAAATTTACAGATGCCATTGTTGTAAATGTTTAGTCCTCTTTTGGAGCGAATGAGTTAAACTTGAAGTCATCACCAACAATCTGGGCAATGGCCTCCTCGGCCTTCTTCTGGGCCTCTTCAAGTGCCTTCTGCTTTGCCTCTGCGTCCTGCTGTGCCTGTGGATCACCAGCGATCTGGTCAGTCACAATAACACGAGCTGGGATTGCGTCAAGAGACGACTCGGCAAGTGCGGGATTACCCTTGAAGAACTCCTCCCACTGTGCCTTTGCATCCTCGGCAATCTTACCAGCCTTTACTGCAGCCTCAATCTTTGCAGTGATCTCAGCCTGCTTGCGGGCTTCCTCTGCATCCTTGAAGGTCTTCAGTTCAGCGGTAAGTTGGTCAATATTGGCCTGGAGGTTGGAAATGGTGGTGTCCTTGGCGAGGATCTCACCCTTCAGACCATCACGCTCCGCCTTGACCTTTTCACAGTCGGTCTGAGCGTTAATCAGTTCAGTAATCTTGTTCTGCACGTTCAAGACGGTGGCAGAGGTCGCATCTAAGCCAAGCAGAGAGGCGACAGCCTGAAATTCCTGATTCATTTGTATAGTTTGAGTTGGTTTGGTTTCATTTTCAATTACCACGCCGAGCGCATTAAGACATGCACCCGGATCAATTGTATCCACTTTCGCCGAAATCTTCTGGAAGTCAACGGCGCAGTGCGTCTCCATTGCCTGGCGGAGTTCGTCCTCGATAGCAGCCTTTGCGGACTGAGAGGTCTGAATAACGTGGTCCGCTGGGATGATGCCGCGCGAAACCACCTCATTTGCATTGAGATAGGTTCCATCGACGCCTTCCACGCCGTCCATGATGGCTGTAACCTCTTCCTCCGAAAGACCGAAACGCTTCATGTAAACGGTCTTAAGCTGCTCCTTGAACGCATCCACGATAGCCTTGGTGTTGGGGTCTTCCGCATCAGCATACCCGATGAACGGGTTATGGATCATTAGGATAGAGTAGTCATGCATGTAAAGGTTCTTTCCAGCAGCCCAGATTACACTACCCATACTTGCAGCGATACCTTCAATAACACAAGCGGTCTCGATAGGGCATTCGGCAATAAGCGAGAAAGCGGCCATGCCATGAACAACCGAACCACCGTCCGAGTTGATGAGCACGACAATCTTGCTGGGTTTGACATAATCCTGAAGCCAGAGAAATTCCTCCTTGAAAGCATCAACGCTCCACTTGTCAACGGAATCATAAAAGCGGATGGCGGCAGGCTTGTTCTCAATCACCTGACCGACCACATACTTGAGGTTTTTTGAATCCATTTAACAGAGTTTTACAATTTTATTAATGAATAGAACGGGGTAAAAATCGCTGTGACAAACAGTTATGTCTGCAAAGGTATCTCCTCAACGCCGTCTGGGACGATGTAATTGGACAAATCGTCGTAGGTAACCTCCTTATGGTCAGAATGCTTCTGCTCGTTGCTTTCTGGTTCCTGATCAGAATGGTTGGTATATGGAGGAGCGACAACATGCTTCTCGATATAGTCCCTAAACCTATAGGCAGTATAGTCTCGGAAGGTTATCATATACTGAAGCCAGAAGTACTGGATACCCTTGGTCCACGTCTCCATAAGATCAAAATAATCCAACTGGAACCTGGTGGTAAAAGCCGAATACTCAGCAGTATGGATAGCAAGACATCTGATAATGGCCTGGGCTACCTTATAGCAATACATCTGAGTGTCCTGGTCCTCGATGTTAAGGTTATTGAGCACAACCTTCATTCGATACGTGGCCTTGCAAGTACCGATGGTGTTGTTGCCTACATCCCAGTGCATATCCACGAAATGATGGAAAATACCTGGAAGGGGAACTACATATTCCTTATTCTCCTTGGTATGGATGAGTCGGTCGATCTGGCCATTCTCAACCTGAATGGTACGGAACAGCGGCTTGAAGTAATCTGGACTCACCGCCTCATTGGTTCTACGCACATACAGGTCACCCTCCTGGGAAACAAGCAGATACTTGTTGATGATATCGGCAATGGCCAAAAGCGCATCTTCCATAGGGTTAATCTCATACGCCTCGGCCATGGTAACCTTCACGCCCCTAGTGGTATGAACAGCAATGCCCTGGCCATTGGAACCTATGGACTCTGGCTGAGTCAACACTGTCTGCTGTTGTTTTTTAGATACTAACATTTGCCATCAATAATTAACGGTTCAACTTATATCCACCCGCCGGGGAGCGCATATGTCTTATTCTCAAATATATTCTTATTCAATGCTTCAATGGTCGCGCGCTCTTCCCAGTTGCCATTAGGCCTATCGCTACACAAGAAACGCCTTTGTCTTACACCAATACCCTCATTATGTATATTGGCATATATATAGCGATGCCTCTTGTCTTTACCGTATCTTCTCGGATCCACATATACTCTCATTTTCATTCCACCCTGAACCTTTCTAGATAGATATGTAAGAGAGTCATACAGCAAACCAGTTTCAAGCAAAGGTCTATTTGAACCAGCACCAGGAACCCTCACTAAGGCTGGATGCTTTTTCAAATACCTTTTCCTTCGCTCTAGCGTAGATTCCTTCAAAGCAGGCCATTTGGAAATATACGAACCTTCCATAAAATGACGCTTGATAACGCCCGTACCAAACCACGAATACCGCTTGTCATTTGCATTCGGCGGACCAAGAAGCACCGTAGCCAGAATAGTCTTTGAATTAGCCACATTAACAGCAAGACCGTGGGCAGCCCTTTCCATCTGCGCAGCCCACTCCTGCATAGTAAGAACATTACCCGCCATAGTACTTGCGCTTTAATGATTCGACAATCTCACCCAGCCTATCGGTATCTGCGGCATCAATGGTGAAATACGGATGCTCGTCAGAGAAGATACGCCCACCCTTGCAAACCGATTCCTTGAAAGTACCGTTAAACCAGTCTGGTCTGGTAGGCTCCTTAACCACCTTCGCGCGCACGTCCTTTAATATATCCGCATGCGCATTAGGTCCAACTTCCACAAGGTAACATCTGCACTGATGCTCGATAGGCGGAATCAGCCACTCTGGGAACATTACCTTGGGTGCTGAATATCCTTCCCACTGAAGGTGCCACGGACGAACTCGCTCATCACCCTGGGTCATGTACATAAGTTCGGTTCCAGCGGCAATGAGAACCCACATGGCAGCCATACCCATAGCATACTCCACATCAAGGTTCTCAGTATTGGCATACCTCGAATTGTACTTCTCGAAAGCGGCCATCAGTTCCTCCAGTTCATCCTCATCAAGATCCTCGGTCTCGCCGATACCATAAGGAAGATTCTTCACGCACTGGTACTCCTCAGCCGCACCGAACTCGCACATATTGTCGATAGCAGCCTTCAGAATGTTTCGGACCTCCTCACGCTGGCTGTTGCCCTCCTCATATTCGTCAATAGCCTTTCGCGCCTGCTCCTCGGTGATTCCATAACCCTTCAAGGCATGCTTCACCAGAGAATCAACGCGCTGGGCTGACAACTCCTCTATAAGGGACCACTCGTCATCCTCGAACTCCTGGAGATGCTTCTGGAAGATGGCATACAGGAGAAGATACTCCTTCTCCTTGTCATCGTCGGAAATGGTCGGTACGTCAACCGCTCCCAAAAGCCTGGAAAGAAGATTCCGACCGCCTACTTCTTTCCCTTCAGAAAATTTGCCTCCGTGCGGTAATGGCCGTAGCGACGATAGTATTCCTCGTCACTCATCCTTCGGGTTCCGTCTCCGTCACCGCCGTCTGGAACACTGACACCAACACCGACAACCGATTCAAGCTGCTCGCCGACCGGAATGCCAAGGATATCCTCGACAACCTCTGGGTCCATCTTGAACTTTGATGAAAGGACCTCCATCAACTTGATCATGTCCTTTGCGCTCATATCAATATGACCCTGATACTGGAAGACGAGACCCTTCTTGATGTATCCGAAATTCTCAAGACGAGGAATAACCTCCTCGTTCCATACATTCTCGATGAACTCACGATACACTGAAACACGGTCACGAAGGATGTTCTCGTCAGCGGTAGCGGCTCCCACGTAAGACTGAGCCTCTCCAGCCATAGACTCGGAACCAAGAATGAGGTTGGAGACATCGGTATCGGCACGGTCAACAATCGATGTGAAGATCTTCTCGGAGTTGGTCGATGCAAAGTTCTTCACATCGATCTCATCGTCCATTCCAGTGACAATAACCTTGTTGGTTGCCGCACTGGCTATCTCATTCGCTAGCCTATTGCGGTCACCGACCCCATCGCTCGCACACTTTCCGTGGATAACAGGCTGACCGTATGTATGGCTGAACCCGACATGATTGGCGTGCGTGAACTTCTTGGCAAGGATGATTGGGGTGGTTGCCGAATAGAATCCGAGCGGATGAGTACGGTCTTCGATGAGGAAGTAGTAAGGCTTCATCGAAAGGTCATCAAAGTTCCAGCCTGGGTGATATTCGCCCTGGCGCTGAACGATACGACGCTGGCCGGCGAGCACGTTTCTGCGCTCAATGGACTTGATATGGGCAAGTTTTCCAGTGGTCGGGTCAATGTCTGGAAGCATCTCGATAGCCGTATAACCGTAAGCCTTGGCCTTCACAATCTCCTTGATGAGGTCCACGAAAACGGTACCTCGAATCTTCTTGGTCTCCGCGATATCCTTGTGGAACTTGCCCTTCTCGTCAAATGTACCGAGCGCATAACGCTTGCCGAGGATCTTCGAATAAAGCGTCTCCATCGTAGACATCAGATGGGCATCCTGGTCATAGCAAGCATCATAAAGGTCGATCAGGCGACCCCTATCATCAACACAAGCCTCCTGTCTGAAACGGGGGGCTAGACTACGGAAGGCATTGTACCTATCCAGTTCACGTATGTATTCCTTGATGGTCTTCTTGGTGGTATGATAGTACGCCCAAAGAAGGTCGTCTTCGAATGCAGGCTTCTTTTTCTTGGACATCAAGGAGGTCTTATCTTCCATTTTTTTAATTTTATTAATGAATAGAACGTCCAAAAAATCACTGTGTCCGAAAATATCGATTCAATGTTAAACGGAATTACAACGGAAACGATACCAAATTTCTTAATATCAGTTAATTATTTGCATTTAATTATGTTAAAATTTGAAATTTTGTAGGTTATTCGGATAGAAATTACTATATTTGCACCGAATTTCTAACACAAAACAGTCATGAAACTTTTCAGAATCACCACCGCGTGGCTGCGAGAGAACCCAGAAACTGGGGCAGCCGAAAAGATCAAGACAGATGAACTGGTTGAAGCCCAGAACTTCACTGAGGCCGAAACAGTAGGATTCGCCATCACCGAACACGAGCAGCGCTTCAAGCTCGGAGATGTCGACATCAATATCAAGAGAATCGACAACATCACCGAAATCATCCACAACTCGGAAGTGCTCGCGACAAGCGACGAACTTATCCAGGGACTCACCTACAGTTTCTTCGAGGGTGAAGAGGACAGCGGAGAAGGACTCTACAACGTCAAGGTCGTATTCACCGAAACTGGAGAGAACGGCAAGGACAAGAAGATCACCGAAACCTACCTCGTGCCCGCATCGAGCAACGGTGAAGCCACCCAGATTGTCACGAACCGCATCAAGAAACTCGACTCGCGCATCTTCGTTGTCCGCGATGCCAAGTTCGACAAGGCATCGGCCATCCTTCTCACGCCGAAGACCTTCCAATCAATCGCAAACGCCTAATGCCAGTTCCGCACATAACCGGCAGCCCGATCAGTCTGGAATGCAACGTGCCTCTATCTGAGGAGTTTCCAGACGTGATGACGGGATATTCAAATGATGACGAAATACTTTATTTCGACGCAACAGCCATAATCGAGGCCAAGGGAGATAAGCAGCAATCAGTCGACAAGTTCTTCTTCCTTTTCAGTTACATGCACCTAAACCTGTCCAGATCCTTCGATATGGACACCAAGAAGACCGTCCGAGTCAACCGAGACAACGACCACATCCTCATAGATGCAACCTTCGCTCTGCTGTTCATGTTGTATGTTGAACCGCAACTCATCGCCTACTACTATCAGAAGCTGCTCTATCTGCTTCAGGATGGTGTTGTCTTCTCGGATTCGCTCGTCGCATCCCTCGCAAAGAGACAACTGGACGAAGAGACGCTCAAATCACTTATCGACAATGGCAGAGAACAAGGGGTTCGAGAATCTACCGAAGCCGAAGCCGGTTCTGATGTTTGACGCATTCAAGAAACTGGCTGCAATCTTCTCGTCACAAAGGGTAGCCGCGCTCACGCTCGGATGCCATTCCCAGGCCGTACACAACGTATGCTCTGGAAAAACGATGTCATGCCAGGGTTTCTACTTCCGCAACTACGATCCAGCGTTCGTAATTGACCCATCGGATTTCGGCAACCTGAATATGGCGGACTATGACGAGGCGCTCGGCATCAACTTCAGATCCTATCCGACATCAAAAATGACAAGGATGGGCATGAGGTACAAGACCAAACCAAAAGAAAAAGGTTAAATTTGTGTTAAACTGACAATTATTCGTGTCCATTTCTTTCACTTTTCGTATATTTGCAGCACAAAACTGAAAATATATAATAGTATGGCACGAAAAGGACAACTGACCACAGCATCACCGTTCATAGGCGGTGAATTCCAAAGATTCCTGACCCTCCTCGGCAATGACGGGGAATACATCTGGGAACTGTACGCAAGACTCTCATTCTGCACAGCCTGCCGTTCAAGCGACGTAAGAGTACTGAAATGGAAGGACGTACTCCAGAGCAAACTCCAGGTCACCGAGAAGAAGACCAAGAAGGTACGCGTAATCCCGTTCAACGAGAAGACGCACGAACGCATCCTGGACATCTATGGGCTGCTCGGAAAGCCCGACGAAGACGAATACATCTTCAAGAGCAGAAGAACGGGCAAGCCCATAACAATCCAGAGGGTCAACCAGGTGCTCAAGGAATTCAAGGAAAAGTACAACCTAAAGATCGACAACTTCTCCACCCACTCCTTCCGCAAGACATTCGGAAGGTACGTCTACGACAAGCCCGGAGACAAGTCGCAGAACCTCGTGATGCTTAACCTCATCCTCAAACACTCCAGCCTTGACATCACCAAGCGCTACATCGGAATCACCGAAGAAGAAGTCAATGACGTGTTTGCCTCTCTCGACATCTGACATCGACAAAGAATCGCCCATCGGCCAGATAATGCTATCCGAAGACATCCCGTTTGAGGAGGCGTTCTGGCGATGGGTAGATTCGCTCGACATCAAGATGGCCGTAATCAACGGCTATGCGTACGGATACGAGGAAACCCCTCGATCCCAGAAAGGAGGCACGTTCAAGCGGCTCTACCTATCCGATGAACAGCGAACGGTAAAACTCAATGCCATCTGGAGAATCGGCAAGACAACCCGCCCCAACACAGCCAAGCTCGTATCCACCGAAGAATACAGGAAGGCATCCGCAAGAATGTCGCTATGCAATCTGAAGGGATGCTTCGACAGGTACAACTGCGCGTGGTATGACATAGGCGAGGAAGCGGACGGACCATGGAACGAGATACCCAGTGACTGGAATGTAGGGGATGAGAAATGCGAATCATTTCTATTAAAGAACGTATAATGACAACAGCGATACTGATCATCGCGGCTGCATGTCTGCTACTGATGGTGGCCATAGGCGTCGGCGTACTGAAAATAATCGGCATGCTTGCGGCCATCATCTACGGCATACAGGAGAACATAGGCTTCACCGACGTATGCTACTCGCACCTCAACTTCACCAACTCGGCGCTCAAACTGGTACTTGACGACATCGAGACCAAGACCACCAAGCGCTTCCAGACAGCGGTCGACAAGGATGACTTCCAAATGGCATCATACTACAAAGCACTCATCGAGGCCATCACAAAACTCAAGACGATGACCAACGAGGACATAGAAAGCAAAGACAACTGACAAGGCCGCCAGGCAATATTCAAGAAAACAAATACACCAATGATCGATCCAACAACACTAAGAGTCGGCAATGTCATCAAGGTCAAGGACCAGGGGAAGTGGCATACAGCAGCCGTAGTAAGTACATTCCCCTCATGGATAATCGCCAAGAACCAATACACCAAGATAGGCGGATGTTATGACGCCAACGAACTCCACGGAGCATACCTTTCAGATGACTGGCTGATCGAGAACGGATGGAAGCCGGCAGCCTACCAGCCCTACGCCAATTCAGAAGTATTCGTGCTCTGCTTCACGAACGAGAAGACCAAGGACGTATCCCTCAAGATGACGAACGACACCTTCCAGTTCAAGGTCAACGGCAACGACGTGCTCACACCATTCAAGACGATGCACGAGTTCCAGAACCAGTTCTATCAGATCACCCACCAGGAGATATTGACAAACGCATCGCTCAAGGCAACGCTAGCCCTTGCCCAAACAGTTCAGGAAATCTATGGAAACGAATAGGTCAAAGAACTACTGGTGCGAGTTCAAACTTTTCGGCAGCAACGGTAAAAAGGTAAGAATACCCTACAACAGGATCGACTACATAGTCATCGACCCCGATGTCAGACAAGGTAAGCTCTACATCAAGGACAAGCCAGGACACATGCTTATCTCTGCGACCGAAGAGGAAATCAGAAACCAAACAATGCAATGGATATGACACGCTTCACCGACTTCAGAAACCAGGTATACGCCCCAGGAGTACCCGAAATAACCAGGGCCACCGTCCTGGACCACGTGGAGGACCGAAAGACCCAGAACGCAATCATCTGCGCCATCTTCATAATGCTGTACTCCGACTACTTCCTTGCCACAAGGGTATACGAGGAGAAAAGCAAGTTCGACCATGACAGGTTCTGGTACAACAAGAAGTTCAAGTGCGCAACCGAAAACTTCATCTCGGCAGTCAACACCCATGACCGCCAGATATGCAAGATGTTCGAGAAGAAGATGCCGAAGGGGTTCAGCGAAGGGTTCGCCGACATGTGCGACTCGATAGACAACGACATGCTCCCACTCTACAACGCGCTCGTCAACGCCATCCAGAAGCGATTCGAGGAAGAACATCTGGAAAGGGCAAAGGACCTCGCCATCATCTACGGAATGGGAACACTGGCAACGATAGCGCTCATGGTCGAGATGGATCTGGCCAAGGCTATCCCCGAACTCAAGGACAACTTCGACCGCTACGTATCCGTCAAGAAGATAGTAGACAAGGCTAACGAGATGCTTTCAAGAGCGTCAGAGAAGACTCCCCAAAACGTCAAGATAGACCTCAACAAGGATCTTCTCGTACACTCCAAGGTACACGCCATGAAGCGCAAGTTCGCCGACCACATGGTATTCGCAAGAGCATTCAGAGCGGGCGGATTCCAACTTGAATTCGACGAGAACGAACTGCACCGACTCCAGAAAAACGACAACTGAGAATGGGAAGATGCAAGGACTGCAAACTGTTTAGACTTGTCGGAATAAGCAAGACCGGCGGGGACGGGTTCTGCTATCATAACGGAACCCGTACATATTCTCACTTCGCATGCCACAACAACAAGTTCACAAGCAAAGATGAGGAGCAAGGAATCACAGGATGAGTTCATCAGATCAGGATGCTTCCGAGACAGACTGGACAAGCTGCTTGAGGAAAGAGGTCTGACAAGATCGTGGCTCGCATTCCAGATGGGCGTGTCAGAGGTTACGCTGTGCGTGATGCTGAAAAGGAACAACCCCAAACTGTTCACCGTCCTCCAGATGGCCAGAATCCTTGACATCCCAGCCGCAGAGCTTATTGCCGGTTGCGAGGAATACATATACTTCCAATAATGAAACAAGAGCAACTTAAAGAGTATCTGGTTGAAATCGGATTAGAGGACACAGTGCTGTTCGAATCCCCAAACTTTGATGAAGCGTGCATCGGATTCACCGATGACGGACGCGCTGTCTACTCGTACGATAAAATGATTGACTGGCTCGTAGAGAACTGGGACATGACGTACGAGGAAGCGGTAGACCACGTAAACTACGACACGTCAAGATCCATATGTCCCAATGGTGAGCACGCGCCGATAATAGTGAACGACCTTCCAGACATCTGATGTACTGCCAGTATCACGGAAGGAACATCGACAAGTCCCGCTGCTCGTTCTGCCCAAACGGGGACTTCAACGGGGAGAACGGTAAATGCAGCAAGGAAAGGCGAATCCCGTCAAAGGACAAGCCGAGGACAACTGGAAGAAACGTAAGAAAAAACAAAAAGAACGCCGCTGACCAGAAATGATCGGCGGCGTTCTCGTCAACAAATACAACCATGATTAACATACATCATAGCAAAATCCCTATAGAAGGCGTCAATGTCCCACCTGTCCTCAAGCCCGCTGATATGGAACCTGAACTTGGAAAAACACCTGGGACACTCGAACACGGCCATGAAACCGGAGTCGGTATCGCACCACCCTATAAGCCTTATATCGCTGTCCACATCCAGAAGGCAAACCTGACCGCACCCTGGGCAGTACGAATCGGCTGTATATCTGAAGCAGCCGTACTGCGTGAACTTGAGAGCCTTGAACTCTTCGAAGGACATAAGCCCCTCATATCCTTCTGAAACCATCCTCCTTAGAATATTCTACAACCTTGAACTTCTGGCCATACTTCCTGCAAGCATAATCCGCAACAGCGTAAGCCCTTTCAATCTTGAAGAACGTAAGTACACGCCCCTCCTCCATGGCCGTCACGCTGTTGCAAACGTGCATGCCGTTCAGATCCCTGATATCCGAGAAACTCGCAAAGGTAACGTGAACACGCCCTCCATCGCCAATCACCGCGAACCTTCTTCTTGACATACCAATAGATTATCCATGAAACCAAGAATCCTGGGAATGTTGCAGCCAACCAGATTTCCGAGAACCGTAACGCCCCAAAAAGGAATGTAAAGAGACCACAAATACCTTTCGCTCATGAAAAGGTAATAGGCATCGGCAATGCTATGATAGAAGCCCGAACGAATGAACACCGCAACACCGAAGACCACAAGCAGCTTGTTGCCCATCCTTCCAGCCTTAACGATAAGCGTCATCACCGTACCGCAACCTATCGCGGAGCAGAAGGCCCCGTCAAGCCCAGAATCAATGCGAGCGTCAATAATATCACTGGCAGCATCGATAACGGCGCAAGGAGTGAACAACGAGGCCGCAACCGCACACCCGACAACATTACCGATCAGCACAATCAAAAGCACAACCCATGACCCGAGGCTCTTGAACTCGACAAAGCCAGCCATGCCCGTATAAAGGTACAGACGATAATGGATGACCGACAAAAGACCGAAAGCGAAAAGGAACGCGCCCTCAACCCCTCCAACACGCAGATTGACCAGGCCACCGATAGAGATGCAGATTCCAGCCAACATTGAAACTAAGAACATGTCTTTCATACTCAATCCTCATTAAAGATAAGAAACAAGGGAACCATAAACCATCCAGAACACATGCAAAGAAGGAAGTCAAACCAGTAGTCAGACCTTGTCCCAGAATGAGGCTTACATATGTATTCCGAAAAGAAAAGATAGAGTCCGCAACCTAAAACATAGCCGAACAGACCCCCGATAATCTTCATGAACATAATTCAATGAAATATACAATATTTATTCAATATGCATTACTTAAGAACGTAGAGTCTGGCAGTAATATCTTCGCAATCCTCATTCTCATGGCGCACACTCTCATGGCTAATCTGGACAAAAGGATTTATCCCAGCGAACAAATCCTGCTTGACCTCATCCACGATATTGAAACCACAATCCACCAATGACTCCAGTTTCTCATGAGGATACGACTTGGTGCATTCAAACTTGCGAATACCGCCTCTACGTATCAATTCGTTGACAAGCATCCCTTCTGGAACCCTCGCAATCACGTCATCAAACAAGCTCTTGCCAGGAACAGGAGGAACACGCAGCACCTCGCCGGTCATCGCGTCAATCTTATACCCGACATCATCTGGCTCTATTTCACGAACGCGACCGTCAACGACCTCCAGATCCTGTCTCTTCAACGCCTCACGCACACAAGATGCCAGATGGACGCCAGAAACACTACTATCACATAGAACAGCGACAAGCCGTTCCAGATCGATCAAGTTTTCCTTTCCTATAACCAATCAGATCAGGAGACAGCGGGTTCGCCGCCCTCGTTATCGTTTTCCTCGTCTGGACCGCAATCGTAGGCAAGTTCAAGATTAAACCACACCAAGGTCACCATATCGTCGCAGATGGCGATGGATGGTAAAATGAAGAACGACCAGGCACCCTGTCCTACCTTGCTGAGAGTATTGCACAGCCTAAGGTTACCCTTCTCGAAAACGACCTCGTCCCTGAAATGAAAGACCGCAACGTACATGGCGAGGATTACCGTAACGATCGTAAAACACTGGAAGATAAAGCCCATAACAATTACATTTTATAAATATGTACGCCCGCAAAGGGTCATCAGAATGCGATATAGAAGAAGCCCGCCAGATAGATTACGCTTACAAGGACTCTTGCTGCAGTATGAAAGGCGGACATGTTCCTAAGATTATACACCACCCTCGTCCAGTGCTCGCGGTTGTCGGTATGGTTGTAGGCGATCCCGTAGACCGATGAATAGACCCTGAAGTCCGACTTGACTATTAGGGATATGAGCAATGCCACCGTATTCGCTACAAACACGGCGGTGAGGATGATGGCAAGAATGAGTCTGGTGAAATAGAGTACGTAGAGAATATCCAAGTGCATCTGGATACGTGGAATTAGAAATATGGGCATCCCCTAAAAGGTGGGGTCATCATGTGCGTGGAGTTGAGGTGAGGGCACAGCTCGAGCCTTACCTCTTTTACTGTTTTTATCCAGCAGAGCAGTATGCTCTGAGAAAAACAATGATAAACACTGTTTATCCCCCTAAAAGAGGGCCGCCAGATAAATACAGCCTTTGAGCGAGGCTTTTGGAGAATACGGTGATCTCCACGTGTTCCACCGCATACAGCGTTACCGTTCCCGTTGCCGTTGATCGTGTGGGCTCGTCAAACCCTCATCCTGTCTCTTCGGGTCAACCCGCGTATACTTGGGCTCCTGGGTCACGAGGAACGCTCTCCTCTAAGCCGATCCCACTCTCAACGGGTCTCTTCCCTGGAGAAGCCCTCCGAAACGAAAGGCAATCCAGATGGGGCGCATAGGGCTTTCCCCTACGCCATCGTTGCACATCGCGACAATCCGTCCTGCTGTTCGGCGGCTTTCACACCGCCGGGATTCGGATCCCTCCTCCTCCCTATTTCAGGATGCTGCAACCGTATCCCTCCAATAAAGGTGCTCTGTGGTTTCTGGGTAGTCGGTCGTCAAGAGGCTAGAGACGGAGCCGCTCCCAAAGGTACGATTGAAGCAAAACGGACTCCACTGCCTGCCCTGTACTCCCTTTGTTCCAGAGTTGCGCTTATCTCTGGGGCGTACAAGAGCGGTGGACGTTATTGCGCAGCCGAAATGGGTTAATCAAAAAGGGCCTCACCCCAACGAGGCAAGACCCTTGTGACATTCCCCGTTTCGGCTTAGAGAAATTGTTGAAAAAAGCAAAAGCCTATTAACGGGTTTTTTCCCTAACCCGCCGGGGATGTTATGTAGAAGCCCATCAAGGGCGTTATTTCGTGCATTGACAACCGCTTTAGAGGTGGGAAAAGGTCTCTTAATAGGTTGCTCATTCAACAATTATCTGGCACAAAGATATATCTATTTCATGGATTCTGCAAATATAGACTATCTTTTTAACACTCTTTTAACAAATCAATCTTCTGGTTCATTCATTTTGCAAAGCGAGGATTTCAAAATCTCTCTAACTTTCTCGCAAACCTCGAGCGCAATACCGTAATCCGTGAAGTAGTTGCCAGCGATATACCTCAGATGGGAAGACTTGCCGCCCTTCTCCTTATCTGCAACTATGGACAGCTTGTCGTCTATGTACCAGTACGTATCCCCTACCCTGGCCTTCACTTCCTCGGGCTCCAGTCTATGCAGCTTATCCTTCCAGACAAGCCCTACCTTCCTAAGTTCCCTCTTCAGCCTCTTGTATTCGGATTCTGAACATGGACGGATGAGATGGCCTAATGTACAGGTAGGCTTGTCAACGTCGAGAACCCTGGATGAGTAGGAATAGGAACAGTACAGCGTTATCTCTCCGGTCCTTCTATTGACATCCCTTACCACGCCAACCAGTTCGTCTTCGCCGTCAGTATAGAGGATGCGGTCAAACCTCATTGGGCTGTATTCTCCTCTGAACCAGGTTAGGAAAACGGATGGCAGATCCTGGGTCCTGGGAAATTTTTGGGAACCGTCATCAGAGATTCCTATACACGCCAGGAAATTCCTTATCCTGGACCTCTCTAAATCGCTCAGACCCTTCCATACCCTGATGAAAAGGTCGCACTCCATCATTGTCTTCATAATAATATATGCTATGGATCATCAAAATGTGGGTGCAAATATAGGTAAATATATTCTTATAAACAAGAAAATCCTCCAGAAAGTTGTCGGATCAGCCTCAAATTGTCCAAATATTTGTCAAAAATTGTCCAAAACTGGGGTAAATTGGGAAAGTTCTGGATAGGTTTGAAGCC
>Ga0326511_10002070_pt1 | contig 16457 bp, 23 predicted proteins | sample 0_2496_0518_D_FD_203701 | JGI IMG/M metagenome (GOLD analysis project Ga0326511, IMG submission 203701) | Bovine rumen microbial communities from UC Davis, California, United States - 0_2496_0518 | ecosystem: Host-associated > Mammals > Digestive system > Stomach > Rumen | place: USA...
CCCTTTTTCACAAAAGTATTGATTTTATGAAAAATTTTTGGAAAAAGGGCATAAAAACAACATAAAACGATGGGAAAACACTGCAAAACAGTGTTTTTTTTATAAAAAAATGAGAGAGCCAAAGAAAACGCAGAATGTAATGAAAAGAAATGAGGTGCGAGATGGCAAAAAAGAGTTTAAAGACACAAGCAAATGAGATTTTGAGACTTGCAGAGGAATCTGGACTGCAATCCAACTATTTTTTCGTAACAACATTTGAAAGATACCAAGTGCAGTTGCAGATTTTGGAGGATTTGAAACAGGCAATCAATGATGAGGGCATGTTGGTCTCAAAAGAGTATGTCAAAGGCAGAAAAAATCTGTATACGAATCCTGCAGTGAGTGATTTCAACAGGACAACAGACTCTGCAAACAAAACTGTTGCAACATTGTTGCGAATCTTAAAGAGTTTTGATGCAGATGTGTCTCAAGAGGAGTCAGATCCGTTAATGGACATCATCAATGGTGGTGATGCAGATGAAAAACAATAAAGCCTTTGAATATTGCAAAAAATCTGTCCGATTAAAGACCACACCAAAATATGTGAAATTGCAGATGCGAGATTTCATGAGCATCTGTGAGGGCAAGGACAAGAAATACAAAGTTAGTGAGAAAAAGGTCAAACAGGTTGAGAACATCCTCAAGATTTTGAATATGCCCAAAGGCTTGAAAGCAGGGCAATCACTGTATGAATGCACATGTGGTTATCAGTGGTTGTTTTATATTGCAATTCTTTGCGTTGTTTATCGGGACAATGAGAACAAGAGAAGATATGAGGCAGGAATCCTTGAAATATGCAGAAAGAATTTCAAGACATACACCATTGCCACAATATTCATCATCTTGTTTTTGACAGAGCCGAATTTCTCAAAGTTTTATAGTGTTGCTCCAGATGGCTCACTTTCAAGAGAAATCAGAGAGGCTATATCCGAGACAATTCGGTCATCTCCTTTGGTTTATGAACATAAAGGGCAAAAGAGATTCAAAATCTTGCGTGATTATATCATGTTCAAGCCGACACAGACTCAATACATCCCTTTGAGTTATTCAACATCAAGGATGGACGGAAAGTTGCCCAACTCATTCATCGCAGATGAGGTTGGAGCATTGCCGATATCATATCCAATTGATGCTATGAGGTCGGGACAGTTGAACATTTTGAACAAGTTGGGATTCATCATCTCAACCAAATATCCGACAATAGACAATCCATTTGAGGATGAGGTTGCCTATTCCAAGAAAGTCCTTGATGGACTTGAAAAGGATGAGACAAGGTTTTCTCTGTTGTATGAGCCAGACAAGACAAAAGGATGGGAGACAGATGACCTCATCCTGCAACAGTCAAATCCTGTGGCATTGGAAATCCCAGAGATATGGGAGGACTTGAAGAAAAAGAGGGCATATGCCATTGCAGTGGAGTCTGCAAGAGAAAATTTTGTGACAAAGCATTGCAATATTATCTATCAAGGAGTCGGAACAGAGACATATATTGATGTCAAGGATGTGCAGGAATGCAAAGTTTCCAAGATAGATTGGCAGGGCAGGGTTGTATATATCGGTTTGGACTTGTCACAATCCGATGACAACACATCTGTGTCAATGGTCAGTGTGGATGATGACAACAACATCCTTGCAGAGAGTTTTGCATTCATTCCAGAGGGAAGAATTGAAGAAAAACAAGCATCCGAGAAAGTAGACTATAAAAACCTTGTCAAAACAGACAAGGTCTTTTCATGTGGAGACAAAGTCATTGATTATTCAGTGGTTGAGGATTTCATCCTGTCTCTGCAGGACAAATATGGAGTGCAGATTCAAGCAATCGGATATGATAGATGGAATGCCTTGTCATCTGCACAAAAACTTGAGAGAGCAGGATTCAATCTGGTGGAGGTCAGACAACATTCAAGTGTTCTGCATCCACCAACAAAGTTGTTGAAAGAGAAAATCCTTGCACATGAGTTTCAGTATTCGGACAACAGGTTGCTTGAGATAAACTTTCAAAACGCAAGATGCGTTTATGATACAAACAAAAACCAATATGTGAACAAGAAGAAATCCACAGGCAAGGTTGACATGGTTGTCTCAATGATAAATGCCATGTATTTGCTTGAGCAGGATGTTTTCTTGAATCAGATGGATTTTGTGATTCAAACATTTTAGAAAGGGAAAAACCAATGGGATGGTTTGATTTTTTAAAAACAAGAGACAATCCGACACCGATTGAGCCAGATCCAATTGTTGATGATGTACTGCTCCAAGCATTACTCAATGGAGAGACCATCACAAGAGACAAGGCGATGACTCTCCCATCAGTCAATGGAGCAGTTGATTTCATATCAAATTGTGTGGCATGTATGCCTGTCAAACTTTATAAAACTAAAGATGGAAAGGTTGAGGAGATAGATGATTCCAGAGTCAAACTACTCAACGGAGACACAGGAGACACATTGGATGCCTTTCAGATGAAAAAGGCAATGGTCACTGACTATCTTCTTGGAAAAGGTGGATATTGTTACATCAAGAAAAGCAGAAATGATGTTGATGGTCTTTTCTATGTTGAGGACAGATACATCACAATCATGAAAGTATATGAGCCGATATTCAAGCAATATCAGATTTTTGTCGGTGGCTTTGAAAAAGGAGAGAAAAAAGAATTTGGAACATTTGAGCCATATGAGTTCATCAAGTTATTGAGGAACACAAAAGATGGTGCAAGTGGCACAGGATTGACTGTGGAGGTCTCCAAGGCTCTTGAGACTGCATATCAGACATTACTGTATCAGTTGGGCATGGTGTCCACAGGAGGCAACAAAAAGGGATTTCTGAAAGCACAGAGGAAACTTGGACAGGATGAAATCAATGTCCTCAAGAGAGCATGGGCAAACATGTATGCCAACAACAATGAGAATGTTGTTGTTCTCAACAATGGACTTGAGTTCCAAGAGGCATCAAATTCTGCTGTGGAGACACAGTTGAATGAGTCAAAGAAAACTCTGCAGGATGAAATCAATGCATTGTTCCATTTATATCCGAATGATTTTGAGAGGACATTCAAAGAGGCAATATATCCGATTGTTAAAGCATTTGAAACTGCTCTGAATCGTGATTTGCTCCTTGAGAAAGAGAAAAAGAATCATTTCTTTGAGTTTGATGTTAAAGAGATTGTGAGAACATCTCTGAAAGACAGATATGAGTCATACAAACTTGCAAAAGAGACAGGATTCATGACTCTGAATGAAATCAGACGAGCAGAGAACATGGAATATGTTGAGGGACTTGATGTTGTCAATGTTGGTCTTGGTGCAGTTCTTTATGATACCAACAAACATGTCTATTATACACCGAACACAGACACAGTTGGAGACATCGGAGATGGAGAGACCGAGGAGCAGAAAGAGGATGAGATGAAAAAGACACAAGACATGCTCATTGGTCATGAGTTAGCAAAAGAGTTTGATGAGTCGGGAAATTCTGCAGATGCATAAAGGAGGAAAAGGAAATGGCAATCACAAATAAGTTATCACACACAACAGATTATGTGGAACTTGAGGGAACAAACGATGATGACAAGCCGACAGAAAACATCGGAGTCAATTCAAAGTTTTATGAACTTGACACAGGGGACACATACTACTTTGATGGCACTACATGGAACAAGGTTGGAGGTGCTTGAAAATGGAAATAAGAGTCAAAGGAGACAGTGTTGAGATTGAGGGATATGTCAATGCCATAGAGAGAAAATCAAAGCCTCTGTGGTCAAGAATAGGGCAGTTTGTGGAGAGAATCTGCAAGGGTGCATTCAAGAGGGCACTTGAGAGAAATGACAATGTCAGAATCCTGCTCAATCATGACCAGAACAGAGACCTTGGTGGAACAAAGGATGGAAACTTGGAACTTGAGGAGGACAACATTGGACTCCATGCAAGAGCAACAATCACAGATCCCGATGTGGTAAAGAAAGCCAGAAATGGAGAACTTGTGGGATGGTCATTCGGATTCTATGACAGAGATGTTGAGAACAAGAGAGATGAGGATGGATTCCCTCTCCGAGATGTCAAGGATTTGGATTTGGAGGAGGTCTCAATTCTGGACAGGACAACAACTCCTGCCTATGATGGCACACTTGTAGCAGTTCGCTCCGAGGAAAAATCAGTGTTCTTTGGAGAGACTTTCTCTGATGAGATACATGTCAGAGAAGAAACAAAAGATGTTCCTATACAACAGGAAACTGTTGAGGAAATAGAAAAACCAATCAATTATGATGAGGCAGAAAAACTCATCGCAGACATGAAAAATTATTAAGGAGGAAAAAAACATGTCAAAGATTTTTTCAGATGCCGAGAGAAAGGCAAAAGAGGAAAAGAGAAATGACCTCATCACAAGGTCAGAAAGCATCGTCAACACTGCAAAGGCAGAAAAAAGAGAGTTAACAGACGATGAGATGCAGGAACTCGCAGAAATTCGTGATGATGTCAAGAAAATCAAGGAGGCACTTGGTCTTGACGATGATTTCAGAGAGATGGCAGAAACAGAAGCAAAACCCGACAACGAGCCAAAGGAGGACACAGAGGTGGCAGACGAATCAAGAGCCTGTGAGGAGCAGGAAAAGAGAGCAATGGATGATGTGAAGATGTTTGAGGCTTATATCAGAGGCACAGTCAATGAGAGAGCCAACAACATGACAAAGACTGACAATGGAGCAGTCATTCCTCAGACAATCGCAGATAAGATTATCAAGAAAGTATATGATATCTGCCCGATTCTTGAGAGATCCACAAAGTACAATGTAAAGGGCACACTCACAGTTCCCTACTATGACGAGGACACAACTGCTCTCACAGTTGCATATCAGACAGAGTTCTCACCTATCGCATCAAATGTTGGACAGTTCACATCACAGATTACTCTGACAGGATTCCTTGCAGGGGCACTTGCAAAGATTTCACGCTCACTCATCAACAATGCACAGTTCAACATTGTTGACCATGTAATTGATATCATGGCAGAGCATATCGCAAGATTCATCGAGGGTGAACTCCTCAATGGTACAGAGGACAAGGTTGATGGTCTCTCAACACTCACAAATGTTGTGACTGCAGAATCTGCATCTGCTATTACTGCCGATGAGGTTGTTAAGTTACACGATGCAATCAAAGACAGATATCAGAGCAATGCAATTTGGATCATGTCACCTGCAACAAGAACTGCACTCCGTCTCCTCAAGGATGAGATGGGCAGATATCTCCTGCAGGATGATATCTCACTGCCTTTTGGCACATCACTCCTTGGAAAACCTGTTTATGTATCAGACAACATGCCCGAAATCGCAACAGGCAAGAGAGTCATTTTCTATGGCGATATGAAAGGACTTGCAACAAAGTTCTCCGAGAGCATCAATGTTGAGGTACTCCGTGAGAAATATGCAGACGAACATGCCGTTGGTGTTATCGGATGGTTTGAGTTCGATGCCAAGGTTGAGGATGCACAGAAGATTGCAACACTCAAGATGGCTTAATTATAAGGAGGTGGAGAGATATGTTGTATAAAGCAACAGTCTCTTTCTCTGGTGTTATTTCATGGAACAAGGGCAAGGTCGGAGAAATCTCTGACCAAACCCTTGTTGATGATTTACTCAAAGCAGGATATATCATTCCTTTTGAGAAAACAAAAGAAATAAATCATGAGGAAGAAAAACCTATAAAACCCAAGAGAAAGGGGAAGAAAGATGAAAATTAGAGCATTAAAGCCTTTCACAATGAGGGATGCAGAAACACCAGATGTTGAAAGTCCCTACACTCCGAGCGATAATGTCACACTTTATGCAGTATATGTTGCAAGTGTTTAATCTTATTCCCGAAAAGGAGGGATGAGAAATGAACATTTCAACAATCAGTCAAATCACTGCACAGGATGTTGCAGAATATATCCGAATCAGTGAACTGACACAAGAAGATACCAACACTCTCAATACACTTTTGACAGTTGCAAAAGCATATGTCACAAAGTACACAGGAAAGACCATTGAGGATTTGAACAATGAACAGGATGTCATCATAGTGGTTTTGGTATTATGCCAAGACATGTGGGACAATCGAACACTGTATGTTGATGAATCAAATGTCAACAAAGTTGTTGACTCAATCCTTGGTCTGCATTCGGTGAATCTATTATGACAAACGCAGGAAAGTACAACAAAAAAATCAATATATATGCAACAGTCATGGTCACAGATTCTGACGGATTCCAAAACAGACAGAGGACTCTTGTGTTGAGTCCGTATGCCTCTGTGAAAACCACAAAGGGATTCACAATCATCAAGAACAATTCAGACTTTGAGAAAGCCTACACTAATTTCACAATCAGATATCCCATCACTCCAATCAATCGAGATATGGAGATTGAGTTCAATGGCAAGACATACACCATTGAATATCTGAACAATGTGGATGAAAAGAATGTGGAACTTGAGATGCAATGCAAGGAGGTCACACACTGATGGCAAAGTTCAAGATGGAACTGCCAACAGACATCATGAAAGATTTTCAGACGATATATGAAAACTCTGATGAAATCTTTGGAGAGATGACAAGGGCAGGAGCAGAGGTTGTGGAAAAAAACATAATTGCAAATGTCCCTCAAAGCATCAGAAATTCAGAGATGATGAAATGCCTCAAGGTCACAAAGACCTATAAGACACCATCAGATGATGGAATCAACACCAAAGTTGGTTTCTATGGATATTTCAAGAATGAAAACGGAGAGACAGTCCCTGCACCATTGGTTGCCAATGTGTTTGAACATGGCAGGAGCAATCTCCCATTTCCGAAACATCCATTTTTGAGGAAATCTTTCAAAAAGAGCGACATTGAGGATGCAATGCTCAAGGCACAGAAGAAAGCAAGTGGAGGACTATTGGATGAATGAATTGATTCAGAGAATCTTTCAGAATTTCACAGTTGATGGAGTTCAGATTCCTGTCAAATTCATGTTCTATGAGGGACATGATGAGCCATATGTTGTTTGGATGCAACAGGATGCAGATGGATCTATTTCTGGGGATGATGAACTGATTGGATATGTTGACTATTATGATTTTGATGTTTACTCAAAAGGCAACTATCTGAATATCATTGAGAGTTTGAAAGCAATTTTGAAAGCAAATAATTTTGTTTGGCAACCAAGTCGGTCAAGCATGGACATGTATGAAACCGACACAGGATATTATCACAAAACACTGAATTTTGCGTATTTAAAGGAGGAAAATTAAAATGGCAAAAATTGGTTTAAAAAATTTCCTTTTCGGTGTATTGACCGAGGAGACAGACGGAACTGCAACATATGGTGTTGCACACAAACCTGCAAAGGCAATCTCTTGCAGTGTGTCTATATCAAACAATGATGCATCTCTGTATGCAGATGACACACTTGCAGAGTCTGACACATCATTCCAGAGTGGCACAGTGACCATTGGTGTGGATGATGAGAATGATGAGATGTTAGCAATTCTGCTTGGACACACATACACAAATGGAGAGATTGTCAGAAATTCAAATGATACTGCTCCTTATGTCGGACTTGGCAGAATCGTCACAAAGATGGTCAACAATGTTTTAAAGTACAAAGTTGAATTTCTCAACAAAGTTAAGTTTGGAGAGCCGTCACAGGAAAACAATACCAAGGGAGAAAGTGTTGAATTTGCTACATCAGAGATTGAGGGACAGATTGCAACACTTTCAAATGGTGATTGGTCAAAGGCACAGACATTTGACACAATGACAGAGGCACAGGCATACCTTGAGTCATTCTTTACAACTCCAACATCTGCAACTGTAACATACAATGCAAATGGTGGCTCAAATGCTCCTGCATCTGTATCAACTTATGTTGGTGCAACAATTGTTGTTGATAATGGTGCAGGTCTTACACCACCGACAGACAAGCATTTCATCGGATGGGATACAAGTTCAACTGCAACAATTCCCGATGTTGTTGGCTCATACAAAGTGACATCTGCATCAGTCACACTCTATGCAATATATGAGAATGACTGATTATAACAAGTGAATACATAAATCAGAAAGGAGAGGATGCAATGTCCTCTCCTATTTTATTGGAGGAATAATGAGATGAAAGATTTTAATGGGAGCATCCAATATAAAGATAAAGAGTATAAATTGGTTTTCAATCTGAATGTCATGGAGGCAATTCAGAATGAGTATGAAACCATAGACAAATGGGGAGCATTGACAGACGGAACAGACAATGGAGAGCCGAATGCCAAAGCAGTCATCTTTGGTTTCAGAGAGATGATAAATGAGGGCATTGATATTGAGAATGAGGAGAATGGCACAAACAATCCTCTCTTGAATCTCAAGCAGGTCGGCAGAATCATCACAGAGGTTGGTCTTTCACATGCCACATCAGTGATGAATAAGACTGTGGTTGAGTCCTCACAGAGTAATGAAAAAAACGAATAATCCATGATGAATACGATCCTGTCATAGATTTTTCATGGTTTTATTTTATCGGGAGGACAAAACTCAATTTGTCTTTCAAAGAGACAGGAAGATTGACATTGACCATGTTCAACAAATTGTATGGTCATTACAAAAACACATGGGATTTAGAGATGAGGCTATCAAATGCCAACATGACATATGCAGAGGCATATGCAAAATCCCAAAAAGATGAGGAATGGTTTTAAGGAGGAGACAAGATGGCAGGATTCGGTGGAGCAGTCAAACTCACAGGCGAATCAGAATACAGAAAAGCACTGTCCCAGATAACACAGAATCTGAAAGTTGTCAGTGCAGAGATGAAAGCCACAACAAGTTCATTTGACGCAGGAGAGAAATCAGAGGAAGAACTTGCCAAAGCCTCACAGGAATTGAGTTCCTCTCTTGAGACTCAAAAGAAAGCAATTGCAGACTTAAAGAGTCAACTTGCAACAATGACAAAAGAATATGAGGATGCACAGAGACTGCATCAGTCTTTTGTCAATGAGTATGACAAAGAAAAAGCAAAACTTGAGGAAATAGGGAACACTCTTGGCACTACATCCAAGGAATATGAGGAGCAGAAAAATGTTGTCACTCAACTTGGACAGGTAGTTGCAGAGAGTTCAAAGTCACTTGATGCACAGGGCAAGGCACTCAATGACATGAAAGTCAAGACTGCCAATGCAGAGACCACAGTCAACAAGACTGCACAGGCACTCAATGGACTTGGAAAAGAGGCAGAGGAATCTGGCAAAGAGGCAGAAAAAGGCAGTGAGGGATTCACAGTCATGAAAGGTGTTCTGTCAAATCTTGCAACGCAGGTCATCAATTCGGTGATTGACGGATTCAAGAACATGGGCAAAGCAGTTGTTGATACTGTTGCCGAGGTCGGAGCATTGGGAGATGAGATTGACAAAGAATCTCAAAAGTTGGGACTTGCAACAGACACATATCAAGAACTTGCCTATGCAATGGAAATGAGTGGAGCATCCATTGGGGACATCTCCAAGGGTATGATGAACATAACAAATGCCATTGCAGACACAGAAAACGGAGTTGAGGGAGCATCCGAGAAATTTGATGCTCTGGGTGTCTCTTTGCAGAATGTTGATGGCTCAATGAAAGCATCAGAGCAGGTATTGATGGAGTCAATTGATGCTCTGGCATCCATGACCGATGAAACACAGAGGAATGCCCTTGCCAATGATATTTTTGGCAGGTCTTATGCAGAATTGAAACCTTTGCTCAACTCTGGATCAGAGGGAATCAAGGAACTGATGCAGGAGGCAGAAGAATATGGCATGGTTATGAGCCAAGACGGAGTCAATGCATCTGCAGACTTTGATGATTCTCTGACAAGACTCAATGGCACTATCGGAGGCATTAAAAAGAGCATGGTGGGAAATCTCCTGCCATCTGTGACAACAGTCATCAATGGCTTTTCTGACCTTGCAAACGGTAGCCAAGGAGCAAGTGCCATGATAAAAGTTGGAATCTATCAGATGATTGATGAAATCAAGACGATGATTCCAGAGATGCTCTCATTTGTGCAGACAATGTCCGACACAATCATTGAGATTGCACCAACAGTCATCACTGCATTGGTGGATGGAATCATGACAACAATTCCACAGTTGATTCCAACAGTGGTCAGTGTGCTTGATGCCATTGTTCAGATGGTGGTTGATAACATCCCTCATTTATTGGTTGGAGGAATCCGAATCATTACAGGACTTGCAGATGGCATTGCAGGAGCAATCCCGAATCTGATTTCACAGATTCCAACATTGATTTCAAATATTGTTGAGGTCATCACAGATTATTTGCCCGATTTGGTGCAGAGTGGTCTTTCACTCATCACTGCTCTTGCAGATGGAATCATGGAGGCAGTGCCAAACTTGATTGCACAAGTTCCGACAATCATCACAAGCCTTGTGAACACACTGCTTGACAATATCCCGATGATAATTGACACAGGAATATCTCTGCTCACATCACTTGTGACAAACATGGATGCAATCATCACTGCAATAGTTGATGCATTGCCAACACTCATCACAGGTCTTGTGGATGGACTCTTGGAGCATCTGCCAGAGATTATTGATGCAGGTGTGAGTCTTTTAGTTGCTCTTGTGTCAAATATGGATGATATATTGGCAGGTGTTGTTGGAGCAATCCCAGACATTCTGGATGCAATGGTTTCTGCACTGCTTGAGGGTGTGTCCTCAATGGCAGATGTCGGACTGCAGTTGATTCAAGGTCTGTGGAATGGTATTTCAGATGCGACAGATTGGTTGATTGATAAAATCGGAGAGTTCACAGATGATGTGCTTGATGCAATCTGTGATTTCTTTGGAATTGCATCTCCCTCAAAGGTCATGAGAGACACAGTTGGAAAGAACTTGGCTCTTGGTATCGGAGTAGGATTTGAAAATGAGATGAAAACTGTCTCAAAGCAGATGCAGGATGCAATGCCGACATCATTTGATGTTGCCACAAATCTGAACACCACAACAAGCACCGAAAGGCAGGAAATGGACATGGTTTCTGCATTCAAAGAGGCATTATCCCAGATGAAAATTGAGATGGATGATGAGGAAATGGGCAAGTTTGTTGATAAAACAGTGACCGAATTGGTATACACATAGGAGGAACAGGGATGAACTATTGCATCCTAAACGGAAAGAAAAGCACTTTGATAAAAGGCTTGATGATTCAGTCCTTGCCACCGATTTCAAAGCCTCTGATGAGGTCAAGAAAAGAGGAGATTGATGGCAGGGATGGAGATATCATCACAAAATTGGGATATTCTGCATATGACAAACAGATGTCCATTGGTTTATTCGGTGATTTTGACATTGATGAGGTGATTCCGTTCTTTGATTCAGAGGGCACAGTCATCTTTTCAAATGAGCCAGACAAGTTTTACAAATACCAAATAATAAATCAGATTGATTTTGAAAGGTTGATAAGATTTAGGACTGCAACAGTCACATTTCATTGTCAGCCTTTCAAATATTCGGCAGTGGATGACAATTTCACATTCACAAGAAACAGATTGATTGAAAAAATCTATTCACAGACAAAGAGTGGAATCACATGCAGTGCCAACAATGGCATTGTAACGATAAAAGGAACAGGAACACAGGCAATTGAGTTCTATGTGCCAATAAATCCCATGACATTGACTGCAGGAAACTACACATTGAATGCCATCACAGTGGGAACAGGGGAAAACGGATGCAAAATCAGAGTGATTGACAGTGTTCCGACAGATGCAGATTCTTTTGGAGGCTCTGAACTGAGTCTTGCAGATGGTGGACTTGCAACTTTAACTGCAACAGTGACCGATGATGAAGAATATCACTACTTGTGGATAAGAGTTCCGAGTGGTGCAAAGGATTTCACACTTGATGCACAACTCATGGCTGATGATGTTCATTCTTTTGAGGTATTCAACCGAGGCAATATTTTTGCAAAGCCAACATTGACGATATACGGAACAGGGACAATCAAACTGAGCATAAACAATGTTGAATTGTTCACCATTTCACTTGGTAATGAGGGATATATCACACTTGATGCATCCGACATGAATGCATACAAAGGGGATGTATTGAAAAATCGGTTGGTTGTTGGTGATTATTCAAACTTAAAATTTAACATCGGCACAAATCTCATCTCATGGACAGGCAATGTCACAAGAGTTGATGTGTCAAATGAATCGAGGTGGATATGATGAGAACAAATTTTTTGATGCAAAACCAAAATATCACGATGGTAAAAGGAGACACACTCTCATTCAATGTGCAGGTGTTTGATGATGCAGGAGAGCCGATGACAGTTGATTCTGCTTTTATGACATGCAAGAAGATGCCCACAAAGACAGATATTGTTTTTCAGAAATCCCTTGAGGATGGAATATCTCAAGAGCAGGGGATGATGATTGTCCGAGTTGCTCCAGAAGATACAAAAGAGGCAGATGCAGGGAAATATTTCTATGATTTCCAAATCGGTGTGGGAGATGATATTTTCACAATCATGATTGGTATTTTAAGTTTGGAACAGGATGTCATATAAGGAGGATAAAAAATGAGTTTGCAAAATTCACATCAGATTAGTGATGTAAAAGTGATGCTTGTCAAAGGTAAAGATGGCAGTGGAATTGCAACGATTGAGAAAACAGGCACAAGTGGACTTGTGGACACATACACCATCACTTTGGATGATGGAGCAAAGTTCACTTTCACAGTGACAAATGGCTCAAATATAGCCTCAATCACAAAGACAGGAACAAGTGGTTTGACTGATACCTACACAGTTACATTGACCGATGGAACAACCACAACATTTGAGGTTACAAACGGCAGAGGAATTGTGAGCATTGCCAAGACATCAAGTGCAGGTTTAGTGGACACATATACCATCACATACAACGATGGAACAACATCAACCTTTGATGTTACCAATTCAAATGGTGGAACATGGACAACTCCTGTCAGTTGTGCAATTGGAGATACAACCAAGACAATAAGCAATGCAAGTATTCAGACAACATCGGTCATTGATATTTATTCGCAGAACACAAGTGGCACACCTATATCAATTACAAGTTGTGTTGTAACAAATGGACAAGCAGTTCTGACCTTTGATGCACTTGAAGAGGCAACAAGTTTCAGACTCCATGTTGTTAACTTATAGGAGGTGCGAGATGGCTTATATTCAAGCAAGTGGTGGTGGAAAAAACATCGTCAATGTTATGTATCAAGGTGGAAAAGTTTCTGCAGGAACAAATATCGTTGTTAATGAAGAAGCATTCGTTGGGGATATATTTGTTTTATTCAATTTCTCGCAGTCTGGAAATTCTGGATATGCAGTTGCAGTGAGTGGATGTGAGGTTGTTGGGACTTTTGATGAGGGTTCACAGAATAACCCTCATCAAGTGACTGTTTTGAGAGCATTGTCAGATAATATTTCTTTTAAGATTCCCTATTCATATCAAGGTGCAGAATACACAAGATTTACGAAAATGGGAAAAGCGATAAATGTTAGTATAACACAATTTGTCAATTCAAGTTCAACCACAGACAAAACAGTAAATATCAATGCAAATAAAGATGATGTAGTTGTCATTCCGTGGGTACCTGTTCAGACAGGTGCAACAGTGACACCAACAGATTCAAAAAAGATAAATGATAACATAGAGTTTTCTTCATCATACCATTTGTATAGTTTTAGAGTGACAGGAAATTCGGGAACATCATTTTATTTTTATAGAGTCCTATTAGGCAGTTATATATTATTAAGTTAAAGAAAGAGAGGAACAGACATGGCATATATACCTTGCAAAATTGGGGGGGTACTGAAAAACCTACTCTCCTGTGGACTAATCCATCACCAAATGATGCTTATGCAGGTAACTCATATATAAACATAAATTGGAGTGATTATGACTACCTTGTTATAAGATTGAAAAACACTGTTTCATCGACACAAGACCAATATACAAAAGATTTCATTGTTGCAGTAGACTCTCCGACAGATTCTTTCATTGTTGGATTAGGCTATCTTCCAAACAATGATTCAAATGCAAGTTTCAGATATGTGAGAGTTAACCAATATGGAATAGTATTCGGAACAGGAACAAGCACATATCAATGGCAAACATCAAGCAATATTGCCATACCATTAGCAATTTATGGTTTAAAGAAAAACCCTATCAAATTATAAGGAGGAAAACAAAATGTTTTTTGTAACAAGAGTAAAATTTTTAAAAGATGGAGAAATCAAGAAATCAGAACTGATGTCTTATGAGGACAGAAACACTGCAGTTGCAAAGTTTCATTCTAATCTTGGAGCAGACATGATTGATGATACTCTCAAAGGCTCAATGTGTACTGTTACCAATTCACATGGTGGACAGGAGTGCAAGGAATATTGGGGATATACTGACATTGATGTTGAGCCGACACCAGATGAGGAATAAATCATGATAAAAATATTTTCACCGACAGATACAACATTCACATCAAATGGTGATATTGTTATTCAGCCTCTCAAAGCAAAAGTCCACAAGAAAGACAATTCAGATTATTACTTAGAACTTGAGACAGGACTTGAATATGTTGACTATTTTGTTGAGGGAAATATTGTTGTTGCCAATACTCCGACAGGAGACCAAGCCTTTAGACTTGGAAATGTTCAAAAGACAAAAAGCAAACTGTCATGCAAATGTTGGCATGTGTTTTATGATTCAAAGAATTATTTGATTGCTAATGCCTCAATCATTGATAAGACCTGCAATGAGGCTCTTGGTGTTTTAAATAGTGCCACAGAGCCTCAGAGCGAATTTGCGACACTTTCGGACATTCTAACGATAAACACATACAACTGTGCAAGAGTGCCTCTATACAGTGCCATAATGGATGTTGTGAGCCTATGGGGAGGGCATCTTGTAAGGGATAACTTTTCGATTCAAGTCAAACAGTCAATCGGACAGGATAACGGAATCATTGTTCAGTATAAAAAGAATCTGAAAGACATCACTGTGAGTGAGAATTGGGACAATGTTGTCACCAAATTATTGCCAACAGGAAAAGACGGAGTCATGTTGAATGCAGTCAATCCGAGTGCAGACATATATGTGACAAGTTCCACACAGTATGACATCCCATACACAAAAACAGTCTCATTTTCGCAGGACATCAATGAGGATGACTATCCAACAGAACAGGACTATCTCCAAGCATTAGTTGATGATTTACTGATTCAAGCAACAAACTATGTTGCCAACAATAATCTTCCGAAAGTCAACTATACTCTCAAGGCTAACCTTGACCGAGTTTCAGACATCGGAGACACAATTGAGGTTATTGATGAGAGATTAGATGTTCATTTGCTGACATCCGTCATCGGATTCACTTATGATTGCATATCTGAGCAATATACAGAGGTGCAGTTCGGAAATTTCACTCAGTCTCTTTCGGGATTGGTGCAGAACACAGTCAACACATCTGTCAAAGAGGCAAATGTCAAATCTGAGGAATACAGAGACCAGATAATCGGAGTCATGACAAACTCATATGTCATATATGATGGAGCATCCATTGAGGTTGTCAACGCATTGCCGAAAGAAGATGCCACAAGGAACATCACCATTGACCAATCTGGCATCAAGTTCAACAATGGAGGACTGCAGGTTGCAAAATGGGACATAAATGGAGACTTATATCTGAACAACACAAAGGTTGATGATTTTGTTTCTGAACATGGCACAACAGATGGATGGGAATGGACAAAAACCAAGAATGGCAATGTTGAGGCATGGAAAACCATACCAATCAATTCATTCTCATGGAGTTCCTTTGGGACATATTACAAGGGAGAGGTTGATGTCACATATCCTTTCAACATATCGGATGCAGTTATCACTGCCACAGTGAATGATTGCACATCTGTTGGATGGGTAGCCAAAGCAAAGGCAGTGGACAACACCAAGACGCATCTGCAGGTTGTCTCCAACACCAACAATGACACCATGACAGTGCATATCCATGTAAAAGCATGAACATAAAAAAATATATCAAGGGGCAGAGAAATCTGCCTCTTTTTTTTGTTCCCTTGCTATACAACCACAGTGATACAAAACGCACAAAAAGAGGATGAACATATCGTCAAATTGCCAGATTGAATTATACAACCACAGTGATATAATATAATCAGAAACAAGGAAAACACCACACAGGAGGGCAAAGATATGATAGAGACAGTAAAGGAAATCAAGGGATTCAAGATTCAGAGATATATCGGAACAAAAGGACATTATTTTGTGAATGTCCGTGAGGGTAAGGGATTCAGAGAGTTCCACACATTCAAGTCCATCAAGTCGGCAGTTGAGTTCATCGAGAAAACATTATAAGG
>Ga0326511_10002071_pt1 | contig 16447 bp, 14 predicted proteins | sample 0_2496_0518_D_FD_203701 | JGI IMG/M metagenome (GOLD analysis project Ga0326511, IMG submission 203701) | Bovine rumen microbial communities from UC Davis, California, United States - 0_2496_0518 | ecosystem: Host-associated > Mammals > Digestive system > Stomach > Rumen | place: USA...
AACAGCCCAACGCCTTGATTCTTACGGTATCTCATATATGCTGTATTATTCTGTTAATACTGCAAAAATACGAAAACTTATTGATATAACAAAATGAAATTTAGTTATTTAATTAATAGAACTCCCCTATAAAAATGGAACTCTTTCATTATGAGCCATCACAACTTATCAACACAGTTATTACCGAAAACGGTAAAGAAAAGAAAATCAGCATTCAATAAATTTTTAACATACATCGGTTGAAAGCATTGTTGGTTTCTGTCAGCAACGGTGTTGATAACATTGCGGGGTGGGGGAGGTGTTGAAAAAATGGAAGTTTTCAAGGCCTTTTTCAACAAAGAAAAGGGAGGCTAACTGATACTCCTGTTTTGAACAAAAGGTTGTTGGATTAAGGTTTCAACAGGCAGTTGAAAAAACTATGTAAACACTGATAGACAAAGGAAAAGACTGTGGAAAACCTGTTGAAGGAAAAATGAAAACAATTTACTCCAAAATCGGTTACGAAGTTATCAACAGAATTAACACCCATTAAAATCAAAAAAAAATTAAAAAAAGGAATAATAATAATTTTTATTGCGATATGCTCTTTTTTTCGTACTTTTGCATTTCAAAACGAAAAACATAAACAAAGATGACCAACGAAGAATTGAAGCAGGAAATACTGCGACTGAAAAAAGAAAAGAACGCCGTCATTCTGGGCCACTACTACCAGCGACACGAGATACAGGAACTCTCCGACTACATCGGCGACAGCCTCGCCCTGGCACAGCGAGCACAAGAGGCCACGGCCGACATCATCGTCTTCTGCGGCGTGCATTTCATGGCCGAGACAGCCAAGATCCTCAACCCCACGCGCAAGGTGCTCCTGCCCGACATGGAGGCCAGCTGCTCCCTCGCCGAGAGCTGCAAGGCCGAGGACTTCGCCAAGTTCAAAGCTGAACATCCCGACCACATGGTCATCTCCTACGTCAACTGCTCGGCCGAGATCAAGGCCCTCAGCGACCTCATCTGCACCTCCGGCAACGCCGAGAAACTGGTGCGTTCGCTGCCCGAAGATCAGAAGATCATCTTCGCCCCCGACAAGAACCTCGGCGGATACATCAATCAGGTCACCGGCCGCCAGATGCTTCTCTGGAACGGTGTATGCACCGTGCACGACGCCATGCAGGCCGAGGCCGTGCTCAACCTCAAGGCCGAGCACCCCGGCGCCCCCGTCATCGCCCACCCCGAGTGCAACCCCGCGCTGCTGAAGGTGGCCGACTTCGTGGGCTCCACCAAGGCCATGCTCAACTACATCAAGGCCTCGGACAAGAAACAGTTCATCGTGGCCACCGAGACGGGCATCCTCTACGAGATGAAGAAGGAGAACCCCGGCAAGGAGTTCATCACCCTGCGCGACAACAAGAGCTGCGCCTGCGACGACTGCGCCTACATGAAACTCAACACCCTCGAGAAACTCTACCGCTGCCTGCGCGACGAGCAGCCCGAGATCCTCATGAGCCCCGAGATGATCGAAGCCGCCAAGCGTCCCATCGTCCGCATGCTCGACATGAGCCGTCAGCTGGGCATCATCAAGTAGGCACCGACAAGTGTGATGCCCGACGCAAAAAAAATAGAAGAAAAGAAACGTTTCGCCGGCGCGAAAAAACCGTCGATGAAGAGGCGGAGTGGAATTAACAACTACCATGGCCGACACATCTACATGCTCACCCTGGCGGTGGAAGGCCGGCGTCCCCTGCTTGGAACTTTGGAGGGCGGGGAAGAGAAGGCGTGGGTGCAGCCCACATCGCTGGGGAAAGAAGTGGTAAAATGTTGGGCGGCCATTCCCAGGTACCATTCGGAGGTGAAGCTATTGGCATTTCAACTGATGCCTGACCATCTGCATGGCCTCCTGTTTGTGACGGAGGCTATGGAAGAGCACTTGGGGCAGGTGGTCAGCGGGTTCAAGGCAGGGTGCAACAAAGCGTACAGGAAGTTTCTTGGAGAGGGGGAGGGGAGGGGCGAGGCGGTGCCTCGCCTTACGCAGAGCCTCTGGAAAACAGGGGCTGTTACGACGCAGAGCCCCTTGGGAGCAGGGGCGTTTACCGAGCAGAGCCCTTTGGGAACAGCGGCAGCCCCGGGGCCAGCAACCGCCTCCGCGTACGCAGCGGCACCGCCGCTGCCCTTGCCCCTGCCCTCGCAGCACCGCCTGAAGCCCGACGACAAAAGCCACGGCCTCCTCTTCGAACGCGGCTACAACGACCTTATCGCCAAAGGCTACGACATGCTCCCCCGCATGTCAGCCTACGTGAAGGACAACCCCCGCCGCCTGGCCGTCAAGCGCGCCCACCCCGACTACTTCCGGGTCCGTTTCGGCCTGCAGACGGCAGGACAGCAGTACGCCGCCATCGGCAACCGCTTCCTCCTGCAGCACCCCGAGAAGGTGCAGGTGCAGCTCTCGCGCAGCCTCACCGACGAACAGATACAATCCAAAAAGGCTGAATTCCTCGCCTTGGCGCGGCAGGGAGCGGTACTGGTGTCGCCGGCCATCTCCCGGGGCGAGCAGGCGGTGATGCGTGCCGCCCTCGACGAGCACCTGCCTTTGATATTCCTTACCCCATGGGGTTTCAACGAATTCTCCAAGCCCGGCCATCAGTACTACGAGGCCTGTGCCGACGGCCGTTTCCTCATCCTCGCCCCGTGGGAACACCAGAACGAACGCATCCCCCTGACCCGCACGATGTGTTTGACACTTAACGAAATGACAAAACAGATATGTGAATTATGATTGGACAACCGCAAGTATACGAAACCCTGGAACGGATGGGCATTCCGTTCGACTATTACGAGCACCCCGAGGCACCGACCATCGAAATCGCCGCCCAGTTCTACCGTGGCGAGGGCACCACGCTCTGCAAGAACCTCTTCTTCCGCAACCACAAGGGCAACCGCCACTACCTGGTCATCATGGACAGCCGCTACCCCATGGACATCCACGACATGGAGCACCGCCTGCACCAGGGCAAACTCTCCTTCGCCAGCGAAGAGCGCATGATGCGCTACCTCGGCGTAAGGCCTGGCAGCGTCTCGCTTTTCACGCTCGTCAACGACCAGAACCACGAGGTGACCCTCTTCGTCGACAAGTACCTCCTCGAGGCCGAAAAAGTGAGCTTCCATCCCAACGACAACCGTGCCTCGCTGGTCATCACCCGCGACGACATGATGAAGTTCATCCAACAAATCGGCAACCCCTACGAAATTGTTGAAATCTACGACCGGAATTGTTGATAACCCAGTAAAAACAATGTTTCACGTGAAACATCGAAAGCATTGAAGATATGAAGAAAACCGAATATATCGTGCACGAACAGCAGGAACTGCTGCAGTTCCTTTTTTCGCAGATGCCGGAGGCCTCGAAAAGCAAGGTGAAAGAACTTTTGGCGCACAACGTCTACGTCGACGGCCGCCGCACCTCGCAGTTCAATTTCCCCCTCCAGCGGGGCATGAAGGTGAGCATCGAGAAAGCCAGCGGCAGGGACCGTCTCCGCCCGCGCGACCTCGACATCGTCTACGAGGACCAGCACCTCCTCGTCGTCAACAAGCATGAGGGCCTGCTCAGCAACAGCAAGCACCCCAACGACAAAACCGTCATCACCGTCCTCAACCAGTACCTCGACGCCAGCCACCAGCGCTGCCACGCCCACATCGTCCACCGCCTGGACCGCGACACCAGCGGCCTCATGGTGGTCAGCAAGAGCAAGGAGGTGAGCCAGAAGTTCGAGGAGGACTGGAAAGGCATGGTCTTCGACCGCCGCTATGTGGCCGTGGCCTGGGGCCACATCGACCCCCCGAAAGGGGAGGTCAAAAGCTGGTTCACCGACGGCGAATTCTGCGTCCTCTCGTCGCCAACGGACAACGGCGGCAAACTCGCCGTGACGCACTACGAGGTGAAGCAGACCTCGCGCCGCTACTCGCTGGTTGAGTTGAAGTTGGACACCGGCCGGCGCAACCAGATCCGCGTCCACCTGCGCGACCTCAAACACCCCGTGGTCCACGACCCCATGTACGGCTACAAGGACGACCTCTCGCCCGTCAACCGCCTCTGCCTCCACGCCTTCCGCCTCTGCTTCAAGCATCCCGTCACCGGACGCCGCCTGCAGTTCGAAACCCCCATCCCCTCGTCCTTCCTCAAGCTGATGGAACTCTGACGGAGCTCTGACACCCCTGTCAAACACCCCCCTGAGAGGTACATAATTCGGCATTTCTTATATCGTTCTTATATCGTTCTCATATACTTCTCATATACTTCTTATATAGGTGATATAAGAACTATATGAGAAGTATATAGGAACTATATGAGAAGGGCCGAATCATGTAGGTGTTTGGTGGGGGTGGGGTGGAAAGGGAAATAAAAAATATTATAATTATTATGCAATATCTCGCACAATTTTGCGTTAAGGGTTTGTTATGTATAAAAATATCATGGTCATAATGGCTGCCCTGGCGCTGGGCTTCGGGGCCACGGCACAGGGCTGGCGGGCCGCCGGGGCGGACACGTCGCGGTGGGATTTCCACATGTCGGCAGGCACGACGGTGCTGAGTGTCGGCGGCCGCGGCAACGCCTATGTCTGGGCGGCGCCGAAGGTGGAATACCGTGCCAGCGACCGGCTGACGCTCTACGGCGGTTTTTCGGCCGTGGGGTCGCTGCTGGGAGGCTACGAGCTGCGGGGCTACGAGCGCAGCTATGTGCCGCGGCGCCGCGGCACGCAGATGGTGAGTGGCGGCTTGGGTGCCGAATACCGCGTCAACGAGCGCCTGAGCGTCTGGGCCTCGCTGCAGCACACCGGCGGATGGCACGAGTCGCTGTGGCTGCCCTACGGCGAGTCGATGCCTGTGGGGGTGACGACCCTCAGCGGCGGTTTCAGCTATGCGCTGAGCGACGAGTCGCTGCTGGAGTTCCACTTCCACGTGGTGCACGACCACTACGGCAACGACGCCCTGGGCCTGTTGGGGCACCCCTACTACGGCTGGGGTGTGCCGAGCTACGAACTCTACAGCGGCCCCTGGCCCTGGTAGGGGAAACGGAAAACCGCGAAAAGAAAAAAGAGAAACAGATTAACCGATGGAATACAACACTCAACGAGAGCCACTGAAGATTACCGACTACGGGCGCAACGTCATGAAGATGATCGAATACGCCAAAACTATCGCCGACCGTGCGGAGCGCACGCAGATGGCTTACCTCATTGTGGAGACCATGGCCTTGGTGAACCCCAAGGTCAAGGAGCGCACCGAATACCGCCACATCCTGTGGGACCACCTTATGCTGATGTCCGACTACGAGCTGGACGTCGACACCCCCTATCCCGTTGTGCGCGAGGTGACCGAGGCCTTCCACCCCAAACCGATTGATTACAGCGACAGCAAGATACGCTACCGCCACTACGGCCGGGCGCTGGAGGATATGATCCGTGCCGTGGCCGAGATGCCCGAGGGCGAGGAGAAGAGCCTCCTCTCGCAGCAGATTGCCCACACCATGAAACGCCAGTACCTGCAGTGGAACCGCGATTCGGTGGACGACAACCTCATCCGCGAGCAGCTCGACGAGCTCTCCGGCGGACGCATCAAGCTGCCCGACGGCTTCCAGTTCCGCGATTCGAAGATATACCTCGACGCCATGGCCGCCGTTGCCGCCAAGAAGGAAGCCGGCGAAAAGAAGAAAAAGAAAAAGAAGAAGAACAAATGAGCAGTTTCGAAATCATAGGTGGTCGCAAGCTGCGGGGCGAGATAGTGCCGCAGGGCGCCAAGAACGAGGCCCTGCAGGTGCTCTGCGCCGTGCTGCTCACCTCCGAGAAGGTGCGCATAGAGCATGTGCCCGACATCCGCGATGTGAACAAGCTTATCGACCTGTTGAAGCTCCTCGGCGTCAGTGTGCGCGAGGATGTGCCGTCGGCCTGCGAGAGCGGCCGCACCTTCGAGTTCCAGGCCGACCAGGTGAACCTCGAGGTGCTGCAGAGCCCGCAGTTCCGCGAGCAGGCCGGTGCCCTCCGCGGCAGCATCATGCTGGTGGGCCCGCTGCTGGCGCGCTTCGGCCAGGCCGTGGTGCCCCAGCCCGGGGGCGACAAGATTGGCCGCCGCCGTCTGGACACCCATTTCATCGGCATGGAACGCCTCGGCGCCGAGGTGGAGTACAAGCGCAACGCCTACCTGGTAAGAGCCAAGAAACTCAAGGGGTGCTACATGCTCCTCGACGAGGCCTCCGTCACCGGCACGGCCAATATCATCATGACCGCCGTCATGGCCCGCGGCACCACCACCATCATGAATGCCGCCTGCGAGCCTTATGTCTACCAGCTCTGCAACATGCTCAACCGCATGGGTGCCAAGATCAGCGGCGTGGGCAGCAATCTGCTGACCATCCGCGGTGTCAAGGAGCTGCACGGCTGCGAACACCGCCTGCTGCCCGACATGATCGAGGTGGGCTCGTTCATCGGCATGGCCGCCATGACGCAGGGCGACATCACCATCAAGAACGCGCAGGTGCAGCACCTGGGGCTGATTCCGCAGGTGTTCCGCCGCCTGGGCATCGAGGTGTGGCAGAAAGGCGACGACCTCTATGTGCCCGCGCAGGAGCACTACGAGATTGAGCGTTTCATGGATGGTTCCATCATGACCATCGCCGATGCGCCGTGGCCCGGCTTCACGCCCGACCTCATCAGCATTGCCCTTGTCGTGGCCACGCAGGCCAAAGGCAGTGTGCTCATCCACCAGAAGATGTTCGAGAGCCGCCTGTTCTTCGTCGACAAGCTCATCGACATGGGGGCGCAGATCATCCTTTGCGACCCGCACCGCGCCACCGTCATCGGCCTGGACCGCGAGCACAAGCTGCGCGGAGTGCGCATGGCCTCGCCGGACATCCGCGCCGGTGTGGCGCTGCTCATCGCCGCCCTGAGCGCCGAAGGCAAGAGCCGTATCGACAACATCGAACAAATCGACCGCGGCTACCAGCGCATAGACCAGCGCCTGGCCCGCCTGGGGGCCGAAATAAGAAGAGTAGAGTAGAAACAAAACTATCCAATAACTAAACCCATATACGACATGTTCAGCTTTTTCAAACGCAAATATGAACCCCGCCCCATCTTCGCCGCCCTGGGCACCGACATGCACTGCCACCTGGTGCCGAGGGTCGACGACGGCTCCAAGTGTGTCGAGGAGAGCGTCGATTGCCTCAACACCCTCAAATCCGTAGGCTACAACAAGGTCATCATCACCCCCCACTTCCAGACTCCCCGCTTCGAAAACGACGAAGACGACATCTGCCGCCGCTTCGAGGACCTGAAGAAGCAGGCCATCGAGGCCGGTGTGGAGATCGAGATGGCCGGCGTGGGAGGCGAATACCGCATCGACAGCGGTTTCCAGAAACGCATCGACAACCCCCGTTTCCTCCAGGTGGGAGGCAAGTATGTGCTCGTCGAGTTCTCGCTGCACCAGCAGATGATGGGCTGCGACGAGATGATTTTCGACATGCAGATGAAGGGCTACGAGGTTATTCTGGCCCATCCGGAGCGCTACCCCTACCTCAACGTCAACGGCACACGCATGGAACAGCTCAAGAACCAGGGCGTGTACTTCCAGACCAATGTCCTGTCGCTGGGCGGATTCTACGGCGAGGAAGCCAAGAAACGCGCCTACCAGATGATAGAGCGCGGATGGGTGGAGTTCATGGGCACCGACACCCACAACACCATGTATGCCCAGGCCCTCATCGACCTCTCCCACGACCGCAAGGTGGAGAAGGTCCTCGAGAAATACGAGTTTATGAACAAAATGTTATAGAAAACAGAAAAAACACATCATTCAAAAAAACCCCATTTTTATGAAAAAGATATTGTTTGCCTTGATGGCCGTGGTCGCCCTGGTGACCGTCTCATGCAGTAAAAGCGAAGAAGAAACCACCGAAACCTCCCTCAAAGGAAGATGGGAGGCCCCGCGTTTCCCTGACACCCCTGAGGACATTGCCTTTGTCGCCCTTTTTGGCGAAGCGAACCTCGACCTGTATATCGTCTCCTGGGGACAGCACCTGAGGGGAACGTACACGTGGACTAACAATGTTGTAAAATACAACATCACAGAGGCATACAAAGCACTTACCGATGTGGCGTATGACGAGGAAGGCAACATGACAAGCTGGTCGTGGAACATAGGAAACCTTGATGCCACCACCCTCGATCTCACCAGTGGCTACGAGTGGTATCCGATGACGGCGGAAGAGCTGAATCGTGCCAAAGAGGACTTCGGCGAATTTGAGTTCAACGTCAGCGGAAATACAGCCACCTCCTCCCTGGTGGGCATCGATAATTTGACTTTCAACAAAGTTAACTAAGCCAAGCAAAAAGAAATGAACAGTCTCAATGCCGTGTCGCCCATCGACGGGCGCTACCGTTCCAAGTGCGAACCCCTCGCCAAATACTTCTCCGAGGGTGCTTTGATAAAATATCGTGTCCGCGTCGAGGTGGAGTATTTCATTGCCCTGGCCGACCGCCTGAAGGGCCAGCGTCCGGCCCTGGCCGCCGTTGCCGCCAAGGCCGAGCAGCTGCGCGACATCTACCGCCAGTTCTCCGACGCCGATGCCCAGGCCATCAAGGACATCGAGAAGACCACCAACCACGACGTCAAGGCCGTGGAATACTTCCTCAAAGGCAAGTTCGACCAGATGGGTCTCGCCGAGCTGAAGGAGTTCATCCATTTCGGCCTCACCTCGCAGGACATCAACAACACCTCCGTGCCGCTGAGCATGAAGGAGTGCCACGACGAGGTGCTCCTGCCCGCCTACCGCCGCCTGCAGGCCCTGCTCGACGAGCGTGCCGAGGAGTGGAAGGACATCCCCATGCTGGCCCACACCCACGGCCAGCCCGCCTCGCCCACCACGCTGGGCAAGGAGTGGGGCGTTTTTGCCTACCGCCTGCGCCGTCAGCTCGACGAGCTGGAGCGCATCCCCTTCACCGCCAAGTTCGGTGGCGCCACGGGCAATTTCAACGCCCACCTGGCCGCCTTCCCCGATATCGACTGGCGCGCTTTCGGCAACGACTTTGTGAAGAACCACCTAGGCCTCGAGCGTCAGCAGCTCACCACCCAGATTGAGAACTACGACATGATGGCCGCCTGGTTCGACGCCTGCAAGCGCATCAATGTCATCCTCATCGACCTCTGCCGCGACGTGTGGACCTACGTCTCGATGGAGTACTTCAAGCAGCGCATCAAGGCCGGCGAGGTGGGCTCCAGCGCCATGCCGCACAAGGTGAACCCCATCGACTTCGAGAATGCCGAAGGCAACCTGGGCCTGGCCAATGCCATCTTCGAGCACCTGAGCCACAAGCTCCCCATCAGCCGCATGCAGCGCGACCTCACGGACTCCACCGTCAGCCGCAACATCGGTGTCCCCATCGCACACACCATGATCTCCATTGCCTCGCTCGAGAAAGGCCTCGGCAAGCTGCTCCTCAACGAGCAGGCCCTCTACCGCGACCTGGAGAACAACTGGGCCGTGGTGGCCGAAGCCATCCAGACCATCCTCCGTTCCGTTGGCTATCCCAACCCCTACGAGGCCCTGAAACAACTCACGCGCACCAACGAGAAAGTCACCGCCGATACCATCGCCGCCTTTGTCGACACCCTCGACGTCGCCCCCGACGTCAAGGAGCGCATCCGTTGCATCACCCCGCATAACTATATCGGTTACAGCCTGTGAGCCTCCGTGGGAATTTCACTCTGAAGCAGCTTAGGCCATACGGTGCGCGTTGTGCGCTGTATGTCCTTTTCGTGGTGCTCAGCGTGGTCTTCACCATGTGCACGGCCCTCTCGGTTGCCGACTTCCTCAAAATCCTTTTCGGCACCGGCGACGCCGTTCCGTCCGCCACGGGCAACCTTGTCGCCCTGCTCCTCGAGCGCCTCTACACATGGCTCATCTCCTTTGGCCAGCTCAATGCTCTGCTCCTCTTCTCGGCCATTATCTTTGTACTCTACTCCTGCAAGAACATCTTCTCCTACCTCTCGGCCATCGAGATATCCATCATCCGCACCGGCATCGTCCGTTCCTTGCGCAACCGCATGTTCCGCAAGGCCATGCATCTGCCGATGAGCTTCTACGACCGCACCCGCAAGGGCGATGTCATGGCCCGCTTCACGAGCGACATGGTCGAGTATGAGGAAGGGGTGCTAGGCTCCATCCAGATGATTCTCACCTCGGTCATCAGTATGGTCCTGTATCTATCTATGTTGTTCTATATCAACGTGAAGCTGACACTTTTCGTACTCTGCATGCTACCCCTGGTGGCCTTTGTCATTTCCGGCATCTCGCACCACCTCAAGCGCAGCTCCAAGCTGGTGCAGGAGATGAATTCCTACCTCGTTTCCCTCACCGACGAGACCATCGGTGGCCTCAAGGTCATCAAATCCTATACCGCCATCGATTTCTCCAACCGTCGTTTCCGTGCCTACAACCGCCAGTACACGCACCATCGCACCCTCGTCCTTCGCCGTATCGACGCCGCCTCGCCGGTGAGCGATTTCCTCGGCAACACCATAGTCATCGGCATCCTCCTTTTCGGCGCATGGCTTGTTTTCAGCGGCGACCAGGGGCTTACCTCCGAGCTTTTCATTTCCTTCGTGATGCTCTTCGTGTTGATGATTCCCCCTGCCAAGGACTTCTCCACAGGCCTCTCGCAGATTAAGAAAGGCCGCGCCTGTGCCGACCGCATCGAAGCCTTCCTCGCCGAGGAGGAGGAACCCGACCAACCGCTGGCCCCGGAGCCCTCCGTACACCCGCATCAGACTCCCCTGCAGGCGTTCCCCGACGTCGAATTCCGCCATGTTTCGTTCGCCTACAAGCCCGGAGTGACGGTGCTGGACGACATCTGCTTCGATGTTCCACGTGGAACAACAGTGGCTCTCGTAGGCTCCTCCGGCAGCGGCAAGTCCACCATCGCCGACCTCATCTGTCGCATGTACACCTGCACGCAGGGCGAGATACTCCTCGAAGGCGAGAACATCCTGGCCATGCCTTTGGCACGCCTGCGGTCGCACATCGGCGTCGTGGCGCAGGACACGCTGCTTTTCAACGACACCGTGGCGGGCAACATCGCCTTTGGCAAACCCGACGCCACACGCGACGAGGTGGTCCGGGCCGCCCAGGCCGCCCAGGCCCACGAATTCATCATGCAGCTGCCCCAGGGCTACGACACCAGCCTGGGCGAAGGGGGCGGACAGCTCAGCGGTGGCCAGCGCCAGCGCATCAGCATCGCCCGTGCACTGCTGCGCAACCCCAAACTGCTCATCCTCGACGAGGCCACCTCGGCCCTCGACACCGAGAGCGAGCGCCAGCTGCAGGCCACACTCAACGAGGTGCTCCGTGGCCGCTCCGCCATCGTCATCGCCCATCGCCTCTCCACCATCGTCGGGGCCGACTGCATCATCGTTCTCGACCACGGCCGTATTGTCGAGCGCGGCACCCACAACGAGCTGATGGCCCTCGGCGGACGCTATGCCGAATTGGTAGCACTACAAAGTTTCTAGGCCATGATGAGGAGGTGTCTTGTTTCTCTCGCACTGCTTCTCGTGCTGCCCCTCTTCAACCTCAGGGGGCAGGAGCCTGTGGCACCGGTCACCGACTGGCTGGCCACCGTCGACGAAGCCTCGCAGCAGATAGTCCTCTCCTGGCGCCCCAGCGCCGACACGGCGGCCATGGGCTACCACATCTGTTCCGGCATGCCGTGCCTCGACTACGACACCGTCTTCGGACGTCTCGACACCACCTACCGGTGTCTCGACCATTCGGCCACCGAACGCCACACCTACCGCATCCATGTCTTCGACAGTGCCTACAACGTCAGCTCGCTGACGCCCTCCTTTGGCAACATCGTGCTCACCGCCGATGTGCCGCGCTGCGCCACGCAGGTCACCGCCAGCTGGACCCCCTACGAGGGCATGCCCGGCGGCGTGGACCGCTACTGCCTCCTGGTGCGCCTCGAGCCCTACGACGACCAGTATGTCCCCTACACCGTCAGCGACGCCCTGGGCCCCTTCTCCCACACCTTCTCCATCGACGAAGGCACCACGCGCGTGTGGCTCAAGGTGCAGGCCATTGGCCCCGGCGGCAGCCTTGACCACCAGCCCCTGGTCTCCACAAGCAACATCGTCGCCGTCGAACGCCACACCGTCGACACCGCCGCCTTCCTCGACATCCTTTCGCTCCAATACGACAGCATCGACACTCGCAACCTCCTCTCGTTCAACATCGACACCTCCTTCCACGCCGACCACTACACCCTCTGGCGCCGTGTCGACCGCCAGCCTTGGGATTCCATTGCCGCCCTGGTGTTCGACGAGCCGCCGTTCCAGTATGCCGACCTCACGGTCAACCCCTACGACTCCCTGCACTGCTACCGCCTCTCGGTGCGCGACGCCTGCGGCCTCAACCCCCGCTTCAGCGACAGCCTCTGTATCGTCGTCCCCACGCCCCCCGAACCGGCACTAGCCATACCCAACATCGTCGTCGTGGGCGATGCCGACAACGGCGTTTTCCGCCCCCGCCTGCGAGGCCTCAAGGGCGACCTCTACGAGCTCTACATCTACAACCGCAACGGCCTCCTCGTCTATTCCACCACCGACCCCCTCGACGGCTGGACCCCCACGGCCTCCACACCCCAGGGCGCCTACGCCTATGCCCTGCGCGTCCGCTTCAACAACAACCGCATCAAGATCTACACCGGCTCCGTGCTCGTAATCAAATAGCCCCCGTTATTCAAACAATCAAGCATTCAAACAATCAAGCAATGAAAATAGCCCTCTATTACCGCTACATCGACCCCGCCGACCTTCCGGCCTACGACCACCTTTGCGCCGAGCTCAGCCGTGCCGGCGTCGAGACCCAGACCGTCGGCGACGGCGACAGTGTCGACGGCTTCGACTACCTCTTCTCCATCGGCGGCGACGGCACGCTCCTCTCCTCCGTGCAGTTCATCCACAGCACGCGGCCCGACGCTTTTCCGCCCATTCTGGGCATCAATTTCGGCCACCTGGGCTTCCTGACCACCGCCGGCAAGGAAAACCTCTCCACCCTCGTCGTCGACCTCCTGGAGGGCCGTTTTACGCTCGAGCGCCGCACCCTCCTGACCATCCAGACCCCGGCCCTCCAGTCCCGGCCCTCCGGGTCCGGGTCCTCGGCCCCGTCGCCGGTCAACTACGCCCTCAACGAAGTCTTCCTCCACCGCCCCGAAGCCTCGTCGATGCTCCGCACCGAGGTCTATGTCGACGACCTCTACGTGGCCACCTATGCCGGCGACGGCGTCATCGTGGCCTCGCCCACGGGCTCCACGGCCTACAGCCTCTCCTGCGGCGGCCCCATCCTGACGCCCGACTGCGGCTGTTTCGTCATCACTCCCATCGGCGCCCACACCCTCACGCTGCGCCCCATCATCGTGCCCGACAGCTCGCGCCTCCGCCTCGTCACCGTCCCGGCCTCGCACCATGCCGGCTCCCGGCCCTCGGACGAACCCTTCACCCTCGGCATGGACTCGCGCCGCGTCACCCTCTATGGCTCCGCCACCCTCAACCTCGGCCGCGCCCCCTTCTCCATCCGCCTCATCCGCATGAACACGCAGAACTTCTTCTCTGCCATCCGCGACAAGCTCATGTGGGGCACCGAGGTCCGCCCCTAGTCCGATACCTACCCGAGAGGTACATAATTCGGCATTTCTTATATCGTTCTTATATCGTTTTCATATCGTTCTCATATACTTCTCATATACTTCTTATATAGGTGATATAAGAAGTATATGAGAAGTATATAGGAACGATATAAGAAGGGCCGAATTTGACCCCTTTCGGGAGGGTTTGGGCTACATGTAGGCGTGGATTCCGCCGAGGAAGAAGTTGACGCCGAAGTAGGTGACGATGACGCTCAGGAAGGCCAGTGTGCAGTAGAGGTGGAAGCTGCGTGCGCGGCGGTTGATGGCCAGCGAGGGGTGCAGCGGCAGGGCGTAGACGATGAGTGTGATGAGGGCCCAGACCTCCTTGGGGTCCCAGCTCCAGTAGTTGCCCCACGAGATGTTGGCCCACACGGCACCGATGGCGATGCCCAGGGCCAGCAGGAAGACGGCGGGGTAGAGCATCAGGAGGTTCAGCCGCTGGAAGCGTTCGGAGCCTCCGTTGCGGTTGCCCAGGATGAGCCCTGCCACGCCGCCCATCATGATGAAGAAGAACAGGGCGTAGGCGAACATGATGACCGTTACGTGGAGTGTGAGCAGCGGCGAGCTGAGCACGGGCATGAGGTTGGTCACCGGCGGGTTGCTGCCGCTCATCATGGCCACCAGCAGGCAGAAGCCCATGGTGAGCATGGCGACGGGCAGCGCCACGGAGTGTTTGCGCACGAGGCTGAGGCCTATGAGGCCTATGGCTATGGCCATGAGGTTCATGCTGTCGAAACCGCCGGCCATGGGCACGTGGCCGCCGGCGATCCAGCGCAGGATGAATGTCAGCACCAGGAAGGCCGTCAGCAGGGCCACCCAGGCCAGCGCCGTCCAGCGTATCCAGCGCGGAAGGTCGCGGCCGCGGCCTGCAAGGAAGAGGCTGAGGGCGAAGAAGAGGAGGCCCAGGGTGATGCTCAGCATGGCCAGCCAGCGGCCGGTGGTCAGGGCGTTGTAGAGGCGCTCGGCGTCGGCGCGCAGCTTGGTGGGCAGCACTTCGCCGGCTTGTTTCTCCTGGAAGGCGAGGGTTTTCTCGAAGACGCGTTCCAGTTCTTCGTAGTCGCCTTTCACCACTAGTTCCTGGCAGTAGCTCTGGTGTTTGCGCACAAAGAGGTAGGCCTCGTCGGCCGTGGTCAGCGGCAGGGCGTCGTTCTGTGCGTACCAGCCCAGGGTGCCCGCGCTGTCGGCCAGGGGGAAGAGCTTGAGGCCTTTGCCGGAGAGGAGCGACTGGACGAGGCTGAACTTCTCGTTGGCGGCGCGGAGGTTTTTGTCGGTCATGCCGCCGAGGTGCTCCTGGTTGGCTGCGAAGTCGTTGTAGCTGGCGCGGTTGGTGCTGACGTGCAGGCGTTGGCGTGCGTCGTCGCCCTTGATTTTGATGAGGGGTTCGGAGGCCCAGTCGTTGAAGTAGAAGAGGTAGCCCGCGAGCACCTGCTCGGCGCTGAGGCCGCGGTAGGTGGCTTTGCCGGTGAGCTTGGTGGTGAAGTCCTTGGCGTAGGTCTGCAGGGGGCACACGCGGCCTTTGTAGAGGACGTACATGCGTCCCATGCGGTCGGCGGTATGGCGCGGCAGGGTGCGGGGTTGGGCGCTGGCGGCGGTGGAGGCCAGCAGCAGGGCTGCCACGGCGGTGCCCTTGAGCAGGCGGCGGTAGCGGCCGTTGCGGCTCAGCATGAGCCACAGGAAGCCCACGAGCAGCAGGGCGTAGCCGCAGTAGGTGACGGCGATGCCGATGGGGTCGTGGCTGACGCTGAGGGTGGAGCGGCCCTCCTCGTCGTAGTCCTCCTGGTAGAAACGGTAGCCTCGGTGGCGCAGGATGTTGTTCATCGAGATGTCGTGGCGCTGGCCTTCGGCCACGATGTGGCTCACGAAGTCCATGGGCGTGTGGGTGCCGGGGTAGGTGAGCACTTCGAAACTCTCCAGTTCCATGTCGAAGGGCAGGGTGGCGGAATGGCCGTTGCCGGTGTCGATGGTGGCGGAGGGGATGCCGGGGGTGAGGGTCATGCTGCCGTGGAGGCCTGTCCAGGTGGTGAGGGCGCCGCCGAGGAGGATGACGGGCACGGCGGCGTGGACCATCAGGGCGGCGTGGCGCTGCCACATGCGGCCCTGCACGATGGCCACCAGGGCGCCGATGGCCACCACGGCCATCAGGGCTATGAACCACCAGGAGGTGTAGAAATGGTCGGCCACCCATTCGGCGCCGCGATAACGTTCGAAAATGGTGCCTGCGGCGAGCACTGCCGCCACAAGCACCATCAAGGCTACACGAATCTTCTTCATCAGTCTTAACTACTTAACTACTTCTCTACTTAACTACTAAATCGCATTGATGAACTTCACCACAGCGTCGCGGTCGGCCTTGGAGAGCTGGCGGAAGTTTTCCACGCTGCGGCGGGCGTCGCTCTGTGCGGAGCCGTGCCACATGATGGCCTCGATGACGTTGCGTGCGCGGCAGTCGTGCAGGCGGTCGGCATGGCCGGAGCAGAGGGGTGCCAGTCCGCGGCCCCAGAGGGGAGTGGTGCGGCACCATCCGGTGCGGATGTCGTTCTTCATGAAGAGGCGGTGCTGCACGAAGTCGCTGTAGGGCCATATCTTCTGGTAGGGGTAGCGCGGCAGGCGCGAGTCGCCGTCCTCGAAGAAGCCCGTGGGGTCGGTGAAGTTGTCCTCGCCGGTGGTCCAGGAGGGGCGGTGGCAGACGGTGCAGCCCATGTCGCGGAAGAGTTTGCGGCCGC
>Ga0326511_10002073_pt1 | contig 16439 bp, 21 predicted proteins | sample 0_2496_0518_D_FD_203701 | JGI IMG/M metagenome (GOLD analysis project Ga0326511, IMG submission 203701) | Bovine rumen microbial communities from UC Davis, California, United States - 0_2496_0518 | ecosystem: Host-associated > Mammals > Digestive system > Stomach > Rumen | place: USA...
AAATGGACTGCAATAGCTCTTCCTGCTTTTATCTCTTCTATCCAAGCTTCACGAGTAGCGGCATCTATGTAATCTTTGTCATAGTTTAGTGGCTTAGCAATCGCCCAGCCACCGACTGTCGTGCCATCTTCTAATTTGAAGTGCACTTCAGTTGAAGCATCTTTCAAGTCAATGATGTCTTCTACAAGAATACTTTTCATGTTAGTTTCCTTTTTATTAGAACATCATGATAAGTGCAACTACAGCAGTTGCAGCTAATGCAAACAGAATGACTCGCACACAGATAGCTTTGATGTCAATCTCTTTGACGCCATACTTTGAACAATGCATGCTGTCAGAGCCACATGCCATGCAAGTGCCAATCTTCTTAGTTGTGACAACCTCTGTGCCACATGTTCTGCACTTGTTCATGTAAAGTGTCTGTTCCATTTGTCTTATCTCCTTTTACTTTGTAGCATGTGCACCAGCTGCATATGTTGGTGCAACTGTAGGCTTAGCAACTGGAGCAACTGGCTTAGCTGCAGCTGGTGGTGTTGTCGTAGACCTTTCTTCAAGACGTATGATGTACTTTGCAGGGCACATGCTGTAGACATTGACGTCATTCTTGTCAATCTTGCAGAAGTAAGGAATAGTTGGACCACCAAGTGTATCATCTTTTCTGAAAGAAGAAATGCAAATCACATCATATCCAGCATAGTTTTTGTCAAACCTCATGAATCCTTTTGCAGGATGCTGGTGGCCAAAGATGAACTTGCGGATTTTTCCACCCATCAGAGCATTGAATGACTCAAACTCCTGGAATCCAACTTCAGACGTCTTTGAAGAACGGTTGAGAAGCTTGTTCTTAGCGTCAACCATACGGCACCACTCAAAGTCTTGCGCAACTTCTTTGGACTGCATGACATAAGGCTCACCAGATGTCATTCTCTGCTGGAGGTCGACACGAGGCACACCACCATGCGAGAGCAAAGTTCCAGAGTCAGCTAAGAAAGCTGCAGATGGACATTCAGCCATCAAGCGGATCCAAGCTCTTCCAATGTAAGTGTATGTCTCTTTGTAAGAGTTCTTAGCGAGACGGTCATTTAACCAGTCGCAGTAGTCAGCTGGCTTTACAGCTGTGCTGAACTTGTTCGTAGTAGACATAGCATTGTAAGAAAGACCAATGTCATGGTCACCTTTCACAATGCCAAGACGAATCTTGTTGTATTGCGCAAACTGCTCAGGAAGTGCCTTCTGGAGAATAGCGAGAATAAACACAGACTCGATCATGCATGTCTCAGTGTTCCTGTCAAGTATGTCACCAAGCATATACACGATTGGCTCTTCAACACCTTTGTACTTGGCAGTCTCAAGAATCGTGTCAAGTATTGCGACCATTGACTCAAAGTCGCCATGTGTGTCACCAAGCACATACACTTCCTCACCAGGCAGCATGTTGCCAAAGCATCCAGGTCCATGAGCAAAGCATCCACCCTTGCATGCAGGACGAAGCATCAAATGGTGCTTTGGCATGTTAGCTGTGTCATTTAATGCAGTCTGTGCAATCTCAAACTCATGTGCTTTTGCCCAAGCAACAAGATCAGAGTACTTTGTATTGTGTATGTTTGTCTCAATTGAGCCGACAATTGCATGTGTCTTAGCTGTAGCTAATGTAGTAGTGTCTATCACTGCTGGGCTTTTTCCTGTGTATACAAGAGTTGCAGAGTCTTTCTTTCCGAACAGAATGTCAAAGAAGTTCAACATGTTTTTACCTTTCGTTTTGTTATTGCAAATACTTGACGTCCATGAAAGCAGCTTTGCTCTTTAGCGACAGCCTGTCGCCATCATGGAGAACTGTAGTCTCAGTTATTAAATTGTCATTCAAGAACACATGGTTCTTGACTCGTGGATGCGGCTTGATGTACCATACGTCATCAATGACTTTGATGTAGAACTGCACTTCATCCATGTACTTAGAGTCAGTGCCACATACCTTGCCGGCTTGACGAGCGCCAAACTCAGCATTCATTGGAAAAGTCATTGTTCCAGCTTCTCCAACAAGCTGAAGCTTCACTTTAGCTCCAAATCCACATGCAGGACATCCATTAGACCCTGCAGGAATCTCAGTTCCGCATTGCGTGCAAATCATTGTCTTAGTCCTCATCAATCATGACAGCAAGCTGCATTGCAACCTTGCCGCTTTTTCTTCCACAAAGTGAGATTGAATCACCAGTCTTAAGAATAGGATTGTCAGTCGCTTCAAGAACTTTTCCATTCAAGCAAGTAGCATTTGCTGCATTAGGATTTGCAGTTATCTTCCATGCATTTCCATTTGTATCAAGCTTGAATTGGAACACGCAGTCAGCATACTTTGCAGACTCTGACAGACGCTTGAGAGTCGCTTGGTCAAAGTTGAAGCTCATCTTTGTCGTAAACTTGCCAATGTCACCAAGCAAGCTCAATGTCTTTGGAGAAGACTTACCGCCGCTACTTACCATAGAAGCATCAATATACGTATGAGCTTTTGGCTTGATGATGACTGGCTTCTCAGGCTCTTTCTTCTTTGGAGTCTTAGTGAAGATTGACTTCACTGCAGATGCAATTCCAGTGACTGTAGCAGCAGGAGATTTTGGCTTGCCTAAAGCTTTGCACATAGCCATCATCTCAAGATGGATGTCAGTCATCGTAGGACGCTTGCCTGGCTTCACATTGAGAGCATTGAACACAAGCTTTCTGAACCTGTCAGACACAGCTCCAATGAATGGAATGTCATTCGGACTTGCAAAATCGCAATTGCCAGACAGCACATACTCATTGAAGTCATCTTGGCCAAGCTTTGACTCGAAAGGATGCTTGTTAGCAAGAACCTCACAGAGGATTATAGCAGCAGTGAACACATCAGACGCTTCAAGTGGAGCATTGTTAGTCAAGTGCTCAGGAGAATTGTAGCCAACTGTTCCAACATATCCCTGCTTGCCATGCCATGGAGCTTTCTTGTCAGAAAGAATTGACCAGTCCATGTCAACAAGAAGTGGACGGTACTTGATTGCAATTGTGTTGTCAAGCTTCACTTGGACATTTTCAGGCTTGAGGTCACAATGGATGACATCAGCGTCATGCAGCTTCCTCAAAGCAAACGCAAACACAGTGCAAGCATAGAGACGCTTCTCCCAGTCGAAAGAAGCGCCTTTCTTTCCAATCATGTCGCTCAAGTTAGTGTTGCCACTGATGAACGGAAATACCTGGAACAAGCATTCATTGCGAGTCCAAAGCGTATGTCCATCTTCTTTGTATACCTTGCCAAGAAACACCTCATTTGCATATACTGTCGCATTCTGCAGGACAGGGTCATCTCTAAGGCGCTTGTTGAGCTCAGCTTCATAGCTGAAGTAAGGCTTGAACCAAGGTACAAGCTTGCTAGGTGACTTATACTGCTTCAAAAAGACAGCTTCACCATCTTCATTGACAGCCTTGTATGCGTCAGCAAAGCCACCTTTGTTTATCTCTTTGACAATCTGGTAGCGATGAGCCATGCTCTTCACTACATCACCAACTCTTGCAACATATCCCATTGTTTTCTCCAGCTATTAAAGCTTGATGTTCTCAACGATGTTTCCAACACCATCTGTCCACTTGTTCTCATTGTACAGAGGCTTTGGCCTGTCATCTTTCTTTGAATTGCCATTTGTCTGAGACATTGACACAGACTTGCCAATGGACTCCATCAGCTTCGTGAAGTCAACTCCAGACAAACCACTTGATGAGTCAACATTCCATTCACATTTGTCAACCTGTGAAAGTGTGTCAAAATGCTGGCAATCAGGCGTAGTCATATAAAGTGCAATCTTCTTAGCCTGGAGCTTCTGCGCCAGATCCATAAGCTTTGCAGTTGTTGAATTGACATATACACCATCTTCGATAGGCTCATCAGTCAAAAGCACAATCACACGATGGCACTTCGCAGCGTCACGGAAAGGAAAATCTGCTGCTATGTCAATTGCTGGCAAAGTAGCTTCATCACCTTGGATATGGACATTGTTCAATGCATCACAGAACTGCGCAATGTCACGAGTGAAAAGCTTGTTGCTTGTCTGCTGATTTGCAGAAGCGCCATTGTACACTTCATTGATGACTTCTGGGCCGTGGCAATTCATCGTCTCAAGACGCATGTTTCCATGGTCAGTGACTGAATATGCAAGGTAGTCAAACCTGACGTCCCATACCATCTGTCCACCAGTCTGGTTGAGTGACTTGACAAGCTTTTCAATGTTCTTCCTGACTCCGTCAATCGCCGGCCTCATAGAGCCAGACACGTCAACACAGAATACAATATCAGCTGTTTCTCTTCCTGCCATAGTTTTATCTCCAAATTATTGGTTGAATCCAGCATCAGCCCATGACATTGTGTCTTCTAAGCCATTATCATGAAACTTGTAACCAAGCTTCTTGAAATGTGCTATCACTTCTGGACACATACGGCTTACTCGTTCAAGCTTCATTGTCACAAGACCTCTATTTGCATGTTCTTGAATAAGCCTCTCGATATAGGCAATTCCATTGTCAAATGAGCTCTTGTAAGCTTCTGCTGGAGTCATTGCCATTAAAGTACCTCAGCAACAGCACTTGCAGACACAGTCTTTGCGAGCTGCTCAAGTGTCTTCTGGAAGTTCGCAGTGTCAGCAGTGAAGTCGCGAAGCTTGTAAATCTTGTCGTTTGGAACTTCAGGGTCCCACTCAATAGGCATGTACTCGCACTTGTCAATTTGGCTCAAGTCATCGTAGCAAGGAAGCTGCGGAGCATAGATAGACAGACGAAGCTTCTCCTGCATGATGAGATTTGCAACTTCCTGCCAATCAAGGCCGCTTGCCTCAGAAAGCTCTGTCACAGGATGGAAAGACGCATCAGAAAACACAATCACGATACGAGCAGCATCACTGCGGTAGCGCCACTTTGTAGGATCCTCTTCCTGTGCAGCCTTAGGAGTGCTGCCAAACTTGGCGACCTTGTAGAGCGCATCAAGCAAAGACTCAGGCTCATCACCACCACCATCAGCAACGATTCCATCAAGCTGACGCTCAATTTCACTGACGTCACGGACAAACGGATTGTCAATGTACCAGTCAGCTCCATCAGCATGCACATCACGATATCCAATGACACGTGCACGCCAGTCTTTTACAACAGGACCATTGCCAGAACTGACACTGAGATTTGAGAAGAAGTTCTTGATGTTGTTCTTCAAATCATCAATTGCAGGCTGCATGCTGCCAGTCGCGTCAATAAGAAACACGATGTCGCAGACACCCTTAACCTTGTCACCAGTCGAAGGACGCACAGGCGCAACTGCTGGAACTTCTGGAACTTCTGCCGGAACTACCTCTGGCACCACTACTTCTGCTTCTTCAGCCATTGTCATTTTCCTTTTTATGTTTGTATTTTATCAACAAATAGAATTATATTACAGTATACTGTTATCGTACACTGCTATTTTTCTTAATGTTGTAGAATTATATGAATTAAACTGTTTCATGCTACATTTGATATTATAACATGAAACATTTAGAATGTAAACTGCATTTAGACTTTGCAATACCAAGTGTCACGAATTTTTTGCTAGATTTGCATGAACACTTTTCTGCTGAATTCAATGCTTCTTAGTGTCAAATCCACATTGTAAATAGATGTTGCCTTGCTATACATCTAATACTGTCCACCATACAAGCTGACTTGTATAGGCTCATAATTTCTTTCAGGAAATATGACACCATTCAAATACTTTGTGTCAAGTTTGTTCAGTACAAATACAGCAAGTGCACAGTTGCAATTGACATCTAGCACATACTTGTTTTTATCGAAGCTGTCTTTGCTTTTTATAGTCTCAGTAGTGCAGTTGATGCTTTGTATGTAAGTTCCTGGACCAAAAAGTAAATCATACTTTCTCCAGCTACTGTATAAGTTTATAAGCTGCTTAAACTTCTTTCCAAAGAATATAGTCGACTTCAGTTCTTGCTCTGCTGAAGAGTCAAGTCTGAATATCTCTGCTAAGCGGGCATCGCGTATGTCAATATAGTCTTCTTTGTCTTCAATGTCTTCTCTAAAGAGAAAGATGTCAAGAATCTCCGGCTTGAAGTAGCTGAATGTAGCTACGCCATTGTCATATGGATTTTTCATGTCAGTACACCCAATGAAGTTTTGTGTCAGAGTTCTGGTCACACATAGTTGGACCATAGAAGCAAAGCCACATATAAGCCACTGCGCTTGCAATTCCATGGTCTGTTATCTTGACACCATTCTTTACGTCAGAGTCTTTGTAGCATCCAAGCCGTCTTGCAAACACAACAACATCACGTGGCTTGTAGTGTTGGTATATCTCAAGATACCGCTTGCTTCCTTCAAGATACCTGACTGGCAAGAACACAGCTAAGTAGTCTGTTTTCAATGTGCCAAGTGCATGCAATATGAAGTCATCTGCTACTTTGTATGGTGGATTAGTTATGATGCCTTTTCCACCTTTTGCAGACACTGACTCTGGAAACTCCTTCATGCTGAAGAAGTCTTGAGTGAAGTCAAGTGGATAGTCACGTTGGACAATATCAGACGTTGTGATATTCAAGTACTTGTTCTGTTTGAGGATGTCAGCTATTGCGCCATTGCCAGCCATTGGCTCCCATATGTTGTGAGCTTCAATTATTCCTAAGTCTAGCAATGACTGAGTAGCAAAGCTTGGCGTCTGGTAGAAGTCAAGCTCTTCTCTGTCTTTGTCAGAGTGGTTTGACGCTCCAACTGTGTTCACTGAACTCTTTGCTCTTTTGTCTGCGCCTTCTGCCATGTCATATCACTTTCTTAGCGTCTTGCAAGTTTCTGTTCTTCAACGGAGTGTTCTTGTCTGAGAACTTGCTTTTCAACTCAGTCAACAACTTCTTCTGCTCTGTATTCAAGCTAGTAAATGGCTCAATGCATGTCTCAACATACAAGTCTCCAGTGTTTTTGCCAGACTTCATGCCTTTGCCTTTAAGTTTTGTCAATGTGCCAGAGCAAGTTCCAGCAGGAACTTCAAAATCTTCAATCTTGTATGGTCCAGCTATTTGTGTCTTTCCACCAAGCATAGCTGTTATTGGATCTACATAAGCAACTGTTTTCAAGTCTAAGCCATTTCTTTCAAATACATTCTGCTGCTTGATGCGGATGTTTATGTACAAGTTTCCATTCTGGCCACCTTTGACTCCACAATGTCCACTGCCAACAACTCTAAGCCGCTGGCCATCATCAATGCCTTGTGGAATTGACACAGTCACATGCTTCTTGTCTTTTATTCGCTTTGCTCCATTGCAATTTGGACATGGTTTAGCTGTATATCCAGTGCCATTGCATACTGGACATGCTGTTGTCACCTGCTGCATCATAAAAGCACTTCGCATGACTTTAGTGACATGTCCCATTCCATTGCAGTTGCTGCATTTCTCTGGTGCCACACTGCTGTCAAGGCCAGTTCCATGGCAAGATGGACATTCTTTAGTCAATGGCAAGTCAAATGACTTGCTGCAGCCATTTGCAGCTTCTTTGAAAGTTATCTCTATGCTTGTCTGGATGTTAGCACCATCTTCTGGCATCTCATAGTCAGGTGTATGATGGCTTTCATGCATCTCTTCATTGCCAAATCCAAAATCATCGAACATGCTTCCAAACATTCCGCCAAACATAGAAGAGTGCCTACGCATAAAGTCACCCATGTCAAATGCACTTCCGCTAAAGCTACTGCTTGTCATATGTGGACCATCAAAGCCAAATTGGTCATAGTTAGCTCGCTTCTCTTTGTCTGACAAGACTTCATAAGCTTCAGAGCACTCTTTGAACTTGTCCTCTGCAGCTTTCTTCTCCTCATCAGTCTTTCCATGCTGACGGTCAGGATGGTATTTCAGTGCAAGTTTCTTGTATGCTTTAGATATTTCATCATCTGAAGCATCTTTAGATACGCCTAACACTTTATAGTAGTCTTCTTTGTTTTGCATAGCTTATATCCTATTTTACAAAACTAGAGCCTGCAGCTAACACTAGCTGCAGGCTATGTGGTATAGATTACTTTGCGTCGACATCAATTGTGTCGTCGCCAGCAGTAGCACTCTTGTTAGGAGCTGCTTGTCCACTAGTGAAGTTTGTGAATGAATTTGAGCCATTTGCAAATGTGTTGCCACCAAACATCTGAGCAAACTTAGGATCTTTCATCATCTGCTCAACCTGCTCTTTTGAGAACTGCGTTCCACCTGGATTGCCAGTTCCTTGGTATATCTTGCCAACAAGTGGCTGCCAAGCTTTGTCAAGCGCTTCTTTTGCTGACTTTACTTTAGTGATGTCATCAGTCTTCAAAGCATCTTTAACTTTAGCAATCTCATCGTTAATGCTCTTCTTCTCATCTTCAGTAAGCTTGTCACCAGCTTCTTTCATAGCTTTCTCAATAGCAAAGCATATGCTGTCAGCAGCATTCTTCTCATTTATCACTTCAAGCTTCTTCTTGTCTTCAGCTGCATGTGCTTCAGCTTCTGACTTCATGCGCTCAATCTCTTCTTTAGAGAGGCCAGAGCCATTTGTGATTGTGATATGCTGCTCTTTGCCAGTGCCAAGGTCTTTAGCTGAGACAGAGATGATGTTGTTTGCGTCAACATCAACTGTTATCTCAATCTGAGGTACGCCACGAGGAGCTGGAGGAATGCCATCAAGATTGAAGTTTCCAATGAGCTTGTTGTCTGCAAACATTGGACGGTTTCCAGTTGCAATCCTGATTGTCACTGCTGGCTGGTAGTCAACTGCAGTGCTGAATATCTGTGACTTCTTAGTTGGGATTGTAGTGTTCTTTTCAATTATTGTAGTGAACACTTGGCCCATAGTCTCAATGCCAATGTCAAGTGGAGTGACATCAAGAAGAAGTACGTCAGCTCCAGCTTGCTCACCATTCATGATAGAAGCTTGGATTGCAGCACCTTCAGCGACGACAGTGTCAAGATTTGCGTTTTTGCTTGGTTCTTTTCCAAACAAGCTCTTTATCTTCTCTTGGATCATTGGCACACGGCATGAGCCACCAACTAGCACGACTTCGTCAATGTTAACCTTAGTGTCAGCAAGCAATGCTTTTACTGGAGCATCAAGTCTGTCGACAATAGGAGCAATAAGCTGCTCAAGTTTTGCTTTCGTGAGCTCCATTGAGATATGCTTAGGGCCATTAGCATCAGCTGTAATGAATGGTAGGTTGATTGTATATATTGGAGTAGTTGACAATGCGCATTTAGCTTTCTCTGCTTCTTCTTCAATTCTCTGCATTGCCATTGGGTCATTTGACAAGTCAATGCCGTTCTCTTTCTTGAACTCGGCAATTATCCACTGTGCTACAGCATTGTCAAGGTCCCAGCCACCAAGATGGTTGTCACCATTGATGCCAATGACTTCAAACACGCCATCTGCGATGTCAATTATTGACAAGTCAGAAGTTCCGCAACCAATGTCAGCAATTGCAATCTTTCCTGTCTTCTTTTTCTGAAGTCCATGGCAAAGACATGCAGCAGTTGGCTCAGAAAGGACACGGACGCACTCAAGACCTGCGATAGTAGCAGCGTTCTTAGTTGCTTCCTTAGCTGCAGCATTGAAGTAAGCTGGCACTGTGACGATGCACTTCTCTGGAGTGTAGCCAAGAAATGCTTCAGCGTCTTTCTTCAGCTTCTCAAGAATCTTTGCAGATATCTCTTCTGGAGAGTAGAGCTTGTCATTTATCTTGACTCTGCACTGGTCATTTGGTCCAGCTACTACTTCATAAGGCACTTTGCTGATTTCATCTTTAGCTTCAGCAACAGTCTTGCCCATGAAGCGCTTGATAGCATATATAGTGTTCTTTGGGTTTGTGACTCTCTGGCGTGCTGCGCCATTTCCAACAAGTATGTCACCATTCTTTGTGAATGCGACTATTGATGGAGTAGTCATGCTTCCAGTGTCTTTTGCTGGAATAATAGTTGTCTTGTCACCTTCTGTTATGGCAACTGCGGAATTGCCGGTGCCAAGATCGATCGCAATGATCTTCTTGTTCATATTCTTTTCCTTTAACTAATTGTTTATGTTAAGTGCAAAACTCCACATTCAATCTTGATATGCTTCATCTTGCATAAAAATTATTTACTTTCAAAAAATCACTTTCTTGACTATCTCAATGCTTTCTCATGCTGAAGATACCAAATTGCTTTGTCAAGCTCTGTTATCTCATCATCTTTAGCTCCGAGACGTGCTTCATACCTGAATGCGGTGCCAAGGTTGAAGTTGTCTTTGAAGAATGCATCAATTACGTCAATAGCTTCAATGTAGCCACGAGCATTGATTCTGTCAATAATAGCTTTCATCTCCTCATCTGTGCACTTAGAATGGTAGTGAGGTGGATTGTTGACATACTCTTTTCCTTGCTTCATATGTGTTGCCTTACAGTCTTTTGTTTCACTATTCTCTTGCTAGAGCTTAGAAAACTATAGTATTGGACGTGGACTAAGAATTGTTGCAATCCTAGACAAACGTGGTGTTGGATACGCTGATGCAACATTGTTGTTAAGTATGTTTGATATTCTGCTCATAATATTTTATATATTACAAGTCTAGAAGTTTATACTAAAAATGAAGCAATACGCTGATTTGCTTTGAACTCTTTTTCCATAGCAGCATAGATTTTCTTGAAAAGTTTACTATGTTGTGCTTTGATGCTGCTTCGTTTCATTATCCATTCAGTGAAGCTCAGGTCATACAAATGCAAAGTTTGCTTAAACTTATTGTAGAAGTGAATAAGCAGCAATGGAAACCTCTTGTCAATAGCTGACATTAGTTTGTACATTCTAGCATAGTCATCATTTCCTGCCATTGCAGGCCTAAACCAGACATATTTGTCATCATGGTCATTCAAGTACTTAATCCATGCTTGCTTAGCTGTATATTCATATTTCTTGTTAGATCTTGTTGGCTGGAATAATTTGTACACAAGTTCTACATATTCAACTCTGTTGACATATTCATTTATGAAGTCTGTAGTCTCTATTGCTTCAAGAATTATGTCATACAGAGTGTCAATGTACACTGCACCAGTTGTTATGAACCAAACAACATCTTTGTTCATCTCAATACTTCGTGTAGCGCACCATAGCTCAAGATGCGCCCATGACACAATGTCTTTAGCTGGAAAGTCAGCAAAGAACGCTGTGTCAATTGGGATGTCTTCATCCAAGAATGTCTTCTGTTTTGTCATTTTTTGCTAAGCTGGTCTACTATTCCTGATATGTTCAACACATTGTCTAGTCCTTCTTTGTCAACTTTAGCCCAAGATTGTAAATTAGTAGTCGTATGATGACTGCTTGAACCTTATCTTTCTGCCCCAATCACAGAAATGCGTATCACCATCTTTTGTCAAGAGCCACAACACTGGATATGGTGGTGCTTTAGACTGGACATCACCAAATCCATCAGTCAAGTATATCAAGCAGTCAGCAGTTATGCCTTCTTTCTCGATGAACTTGAACACAGGTGTGAAGCTTGTTCCACCGCCGCCAGCCCACTCTATCTTGCTAGTCTCATCAACATCAAATGGAGTATTGTCATCATAAAGGTCATACTTTGCTACTGCAGCATCGCATTGGATGACATGCAATGTGTAAGAGCCAAAAGAGTTTACAAGTCCATTCAGCTCGCCAAAGAACTTTGGCAAGTCTCCTATGCAAGAGCCAGATGTGTCAATTGCAACAATGACATTCACTGTCTCATTTCTTCTGCTTTGGAAGTACATGTCATTATACACATGTCTTCTGTTTGGTGGAAGCCATCTACGCTTTCCATTGTAGCATGAAGACACAAACTGAGCAAGGACTTCTTGCCACTTTATCTCTGGCTTGTTTATCTTGTCAAGAATGTTCTTGACTCCAGCAGGAAGCTCGCCATGCTCACGCTCATACTGCTGAGCAGCTGCGACAGTCGCTTCACGAATTCTCTCTGCGACATCTTCTCTTACTTCTGGTCGAAAGTCATCATCATAGCCAACTTCACCCCATTGGTCTTTGATTACGCCTTCATCGTCATCATCAGCTTCTTGGTCAGTGTAGTTGTGTTTGTCAAACTGGCCTGACAGACCTTTGTTGTCATTTTTGTCTTTGCCATTTGCAGACTTTGATTTGTCAGAGCACTGGCTGCAATCATCTGTTGGACTTCCAGACTGGCTATTTGAGCTTGAGTCATCTTCATCATCAAGCTCAAAATTCTGCTTTCCTGCTTTTTGCTGCTTCTTAGCTTTCTTCAAAAGCCAGTCATATATGACTTCAGCTGACTTGCCTTCAAGGCTCTTAGGCGGAAACAGAAGTTTGTCAGGTGCAATCAATTCTGCATGTGTAGTTGACTTAGCGTTAGAAAGCAGGTGATTGACTTCCATGTCTGCTGCTATGTTGAACAGCTCCATGTTTCTTGTCTGCTTTCTTGCAAGATGTAACATTATGCAATGCCATATCTCATGAGCTAAGACAAATATTCTTTCATTTTTGTCTAGCTTCATGTAGAAGTCACAGTCAAAGAAGATATTAGCACCATCAGTTGATGCAGTTCTGCATCTCTTGTCTCTTACTGGAACAAGCTCAAACCTCATTGCAACAGATCCAGTGAATGGAAATGCGCAAATCAAGAAGTGTCTGTCTCTAGACATAGACTCAGCTATGTCTTTTTTCAAGATACGCAACTGCTCTTCAGTAAGAGAGCCTTTAAGTTCTTTTTTGACTTTTTTCATATTGCAACTTATTTGAACAACAGCTTGTTGATGTCAACACGCTTTCTCAAAGCAGCTCCATGCTTTTCCTGCCAAGTCTTGAACATTGGATGCTTAAGCAATGCATTGCATCTGTATTTGACTTCTGTTTTATCTTTACCTTGCAATGCAGCAAGCAATGCCATTGAAGCAAAGTCAGATGTAAGTTCACAACATATTCTGTAGAAGCCATCTACACGAGCAGATTCATCAGCTTTGTCTACACCTCTCCAGATGAGATACACCATAGCTGAGCAAAGAGCATATTTACGGTCAGCTTCAGCTGGGATGTTTATCTTAGAGTTAGGATTCTTCATGATGTCAAGTATGTTGTCAAACTCTGCATTTATCTTGTAGAAGTTCATGAATTCAACACCTGCACCATTGCCAACAAGACCATACACCATCTTACGGAGCAATGTATCTTTTGATTCATTGTAGATATGGCACATCTGCGACACACGTTCCCAAGCACGAGGTGTTGGCCATCCTCTTTCAAGATTCTGACCTTCCATGTTGAAGAGCATTGAAGGTCTGTATGTAATGAAACCAACTACAGATGGATGGATTCCATTGATACGTGCCCATTCTAGCCAAGCTTCAGCATCTTCTTTAAGCTCAACATGCATAAAGCGATTTGCAAGAGCAGATGACATCGTCATTGCAACAGCATGGTCAGTTGTGTTGTTTCCTGCTGCGACAATAAGATATCCTTTAGGAACTGAGTACTGGCGTCCAAGACGACGGTCAAGAACAAGCTCATATGCTGCAACTTGGATAGATCTGTCTGCAGCAGTTATCTCATCGAGGAATATGATACCTTTGCCATTTGGATCACGTGGCCAAGTTCCATTTACAAACCAGTCCATGACTTTCTCTTCTTTGTTAGGAACTGGCAAGCCTTTGATGTCACATGGCTCCATCTGAGCAAGACGAACATCAATGAAGTCAATACCACGCAAATTGCAAACTTCTCTTACAATAGTTGACTTACCAACACCAGGAACACCATGTATGAGCAATGGTGGCAGTGTGTTAGCAATTGATGGATCTTTGAACAATGCATCGAGCTGAATATTGATTATATTTTGCAGCTCAATAGCAGTAACTACATTATGTGTATCTAGAACTGTTTTAGCCATATTGTTGTTTCCGTTAAATAACTTTCTTTATTATAACACTTCATTTTTGAATTGTAAACTTGTTAGACATCTTTATGCACTTTGCTAGACATTGGAACCATTGGATTTGCTCTAGCATATCTAATATGCATTTGGCTATCAAATGCATCTTGCAGGTATTGTGGATTCATGAAGTAGCATTGAAATCTGCTAGAGAATGTGCAACCATCATATGTGTCAGAAAACTCTAAAAATGTGTTGTATGTACGTGAAATGCCAGCAAAATTTATTTCATTTGTGAAGTTGTTGTTTTTAGCCGCATTGACTATGTCAACTATCATGTATTTTTCAACTATTTCATCTGTCATGTAATTTCTAGCGATATGGCGTTCTATTCGCTTTATGCTATCTTTTAGAAAAGTTGAATTGTCTTGTGAAGCTTTCTTGTCTAAACTGTTGTAATTTATTGCTTCATTGCCAAACATAATTGCATGCTTCATCAGCATTTGTGCAATTTCACTTTTGACAACATCATCTGTTTCAACTTCAAAGCTTCTTTTGAAGTTGTTTGTAGAGAATGGATTATAGACATCATTTGCATCGTCAAAGTCTATAACTTTGTCGTCAGGTACTGAAAATTCATTCGCTTGGTCAGAAAACATGTAAAAGTCAACTCTCATGCATATACAATACACATGTAGAATTCTTTTGTGAAGTAAATATTCATGACATTATTTTATAAGGAACATGGAAAATGGTATCATTTAACGATGAAGCTAGCTTAGGCCAAGTAATAGAGAAGAAGTAGATGTTCTCATTTGGTGCTGCACCTATCTAGTAGTTCAAAGAGATTGTGTTTGCAGCAGGTGGTAATAAGTTCAGTTCACTATGTGGATTTAAGTTCACTTCAAAAGCTAACACTGAATACAAAGAGTTCTTCATTTCATTTGTATGCAAGCTTCGTTCAAAGATATATAGACAATCTACCACAAATCCATCATAGTGGTTCATATTCAAGAAGATAAGTGGAAAAGAGCTTCATTGCATGGACAAAGAGTCAATGCTAGCTCAATATGGATTTGATGTAGACTTGTTCTTCAAGTCTGACTTATTTGAACAAGGAGTGAAGAAGTTTAAGCAAGCTATTGATAAAGGCCTTAAAGACTATGTTCCAGCTTACGTGAAAGCTCATGGTGCAGAGAAAGCTAAGAGCATGCTGACAAGCTATGATGGCTAGAATAATGCAACAGTAGCTGATGCAGTTGGAAGATACACTAAAGCTATTGAAGACAGTCTTGAATACATTGGTGACTTGCGTTGTAATGACAAGTTTTACAAACTGATTGACTATGGCATTACAGTTGAGAAAGATAGTGATGAAGTAGTACAAGAAGCTAATTTTGAATGTGAAGTCAAGAAAGAAAATGATGGATGGGCAATATATGAAAAAGATGGACATTTATGGGTTGCCACTTTCCATGATGAGATTGCAGCTAATGAATTTGCAAAAGAGTACCCAAAGCTGAAAGCTGAATACTTGAAGAAAGCTGCAGCTATTGAAGCTGAAAATTCTTTAGTTGAAGATGACAATTCAGATGGTGCTAAGATTGATGAGTCTCAAAAAGCTCTTACAGTAAAAGATGTATTAGATGACATAAATTAGTGGGTTGATGAAGACAACGCATGGCTTGAAGCTAAGTTGTATGTCAATGCTCCAGATGGAAACACATATGAGACTTCTTATGTAGCTGCATCAGATGACATTGACAGTGGTGCACTTGTTCTTGAGCTTGGCAAGAAGTACAAAGCACCTGACAGATTCCACGGAAGACGTAGACCTCCATTTGAAGCTGAAGATGAAGAGAAGAAGAAAGATGAAGAAGAGCTTGATGGAAAAATTGAAGAAGCGTTGAAAGACATCTACAAGTAAAGTGATTTTATGAAAGCAGATGAATCAGTAATAGACTTTCCTAAAGCTGAGCTTTGCCCAGAAGTATGGGAAAAAGTTATGGCTCCAAATGGAATGTCAGAAGTATGGCAGCTTACAGATGTAGCGCGTCTTAAACTTGAAAAAATCACTTTGTATTTGTGGAACTGTATAAAAGACACAGAGGGCTATGATGGTGGCATTGGTGCACACATAACTGGCTCTATAACTTCAAACTAGTACACTGAGAATGCAGATGTAGACTTGCATTTGTATTGGAGAAGTGAAAACCCATTCTCAGGTGATGCTGAAGCTTTGAACAAAGCTGTAAGAGCTCACTTTGAAGAGAACTTCAAGGATGAGTCACTTGATGATGCTTACATTGGAAAGCATCCAATTGAAGTGTACTTCCAAGGAAATGTCTTGCAAGACATGATGTCAGTTGGCTGCTATGACTTGTTCTCAAACAAGTGGATAGTTGGTCCTGACTTCAAAGACTAGTCATACAATCCTTACTCTGACTTGTACAAAGAGATACGTGCTAAGTCTGAAGGCTTAGCAATGCAGATAAGAAACATGATACTGTCTATTTATGAGATGGCAGTCGTGCTGA
>Ga0326511_10002074_pt1 | contig 16438 bp, 3 predicted proteins | sample 0_2496_0518_D_FD_203701 | JGI IMG/M metagenome (GOLD analysis project Ga0326511, IMG submission 203701) | Bovine rumen microbial communities from UC Davis, California, United States - 0_2496_0518 | ecosystem: Host-associated > Mammals > Digestive system > Stomach > Rumen | place: USA: California...
GGCACCATCTATTCGCATAGCGACAACAACGACGGCATCGACTCAAACGGCACCCTGTTCCTCAATGGCGGCTTCGCCATCGCCAACGGCGCGCGCCAGCCCGAAGAAGGTTTCGACTGCGATTGGAACCAATTCAAAATCACGGGAGGCACTCACATCGGCACGGGCGGCGCAACGAGCGACCCAACGCAAAGCGTTTGCACCCAACCCACGCTGAAAATCAACACGCAACCCGGCTACGCCATCCAAGTCCAGAAATCGGACGGCACCGTGATTTGCACCTACCAATGCCCGACCTTCACAGGTGGCGGTGGCGGCGGCTGGGGTAACAATATGGTGATGCTCTTCACCGACCCGCAACTGCAAACGGGGCAATCCTACACCGTGAAATACGGCGGCACCATCAGCGGCGGCACCAACTGGAACGGCTACTACACCGGCAACGTGACCTACACGGGCGGCCAAAGCACCAATGTCAATGTCAATTCGATGTACACCACCGTAAGCGCAGGTGGTGGCGGATGGTAAATGTCAAAGATTTCGGAAAGATGAGTCTTTGCTCTGCCATTTTCAATTTCCAAGTAAGTGTTCAAAAACAGACTGCCACAGCCATTGACTTCGGGACACGAGACTTCGGATATTTGACTCGCAGTCACGGAGTCTCGCAGTCTATCATATCCACCTACTTATTTGAAAGGTATTGCAACGGCGTTTGCCCGTATTTTTTCTTGAACGACCGCAGGAATGTAATGTAGGAATTGAAGCCCGACATCAACGAAATCTCTTCCACGGAGTGTTGGTTTCCGTCATCTTTGCTCTCTAACAAGCGTTTGGCTTCCTCCAAGCGAAAGTCGTTGATGTAATCGTAGAAACTCTCATGCTTCTCTTGGTTGATGTAATTGCTCAAGTATTGCCGGTTGGTACCCAAAAGTTGTGCTAGCTTCTGCAAAGTCAGTGTGTTGTCTTGATAATATCGGTTTTCAACGATAACGCTTTCCAAGTTATTATTAATCAACACTTTGTGATATTGAGGATTGGAAACAGGCTTCTTTGCTTCAATTTCTTGGGGTTCGGTCTCATCCTCGGCTTCGGTTGTGGATAGGGTAAACACCTTTTGCCTAATCAGTTTTTTCGTGACAAACAAGACAACGGCTATAACAAAGAAACAATAAACCGTGTCGAAAAGCAGGTTGTTGTTCATCGACTCAGTCGAAAACCATGTTTGCTGCGAAAAGCTTTCGGCAGTCCAAATCAAAAGAACCACGAAATAGACGGCAAGCAGGTAGTTGGTCCAGCGCAAGTCGAAATATTCCAAGTTGCCAACATAGTCGAGCAGCATTTTCGTGTGTTTTTTAATGGAAATCCAAAGACAAACCAGCAACGCTACTGAGACCACCAAAGTGTAGATTCGTACAATGGGCAAAACCATACTGCTTTGGGTAATGGCAAACAATAGCATTGCCATGATGAGTGGCATTTCCAAAAGCAAAAGTTGGCGTATCTTGAAGCGGTTGGGGAATACCAAAGAAACGCCGAACATCATATATCCGCCCGCAATCACAAAATCGAAAAACAACAAAAGCAAGTTGAGGAACCCGGAAAAGGGCAGATTGCGGCAGGCCAGTATCACGAAATTGTTGAAAAAGCCGATGGAATGCAGGAGCAAAACAGCCGCATAGATGCGTTGGAACTGATAGCGGCGGTGATACTTGAGCATGAAGACACCGATTCCTGCCAAGGCGCATTGCGTTATGCCGGAGACCAAACAAAGCAACAGTATGTAAAATGAAGCGCCGTTCATGTAGGCAAAATTACGGTTTTCCCTTCAAAAAAAGACCAATTTCCGCCCCGTCCTTAATTTTTTTACGCATTGAAAACAATTTTTTACGCAATGAAAGATTTCAAGGTATCTTTTTTACGCATTGAAAGTCGATTTTTTAAGCAATGAAAGCCAGATGAGTTGATTTTTTTTGAAATTTGGCCTCATTATATGTAAAGCGAACTAAACAAATTTACAACTAATCATTAAAAACAAATCATCATGAACAGAAAAGTTTACTTCTTCCTGCTGATGGCGCTATCACTGCCATTGGCAATCATGGCCCAAACGGCCGTAGTTGTGGACGGAGACAATCCCTTCTCCGACAACTTTGAAGGCTCTGCCTGCGAATGGGAATTCGTGAACGGCGAATCCGTTAACGCATGGTACTGGGGAACAGCCACCAACAACGGCGGCACCCATTCCGTCTACATCTCCAACGACGGAGGTGAAAACAACACTTACAGCCATGTAACTACTTGGGTGTATTTCACGAAACTCATCACCCTTGAAGAAGCTTCCTATCGTTTTTCATACGATTGGAGATGCTATGGAGAAGGTAGCTGGGACCACATTCGTGTCGGCTTGGTGCCAGGCTCTACCGAACTTACGGTTAACGGTGGTATTCCTTCAGGTTGGATTCCGCTGCATACTGAAAGCTACTTGTGTGACAATTCCGAATGGAGCACCAAAACCTACAATGCTATCATTACCGCTGCCGGAAACTACAAACTGGTTTTTGCATGGAAAAATGACGGTGGTGGAGGTAGCAACCCTCCAGGAGCCATCGACAATGTCTCCATTGAAGAGTTGGTGATTGACAACCACACCTACCTCACCCAAACAACCGATGCCGACTTCATCAAAGGTACAGGCTCGAATGTGAACATTGCTGACAGCCGTGTCTCTATGCAGTACAAGATGGCTTCGGTGGCCGATTGGGCCGCAACCAACAACTTGCCCTCCAGTATGAGAGACCACCAAGTGGTGACTTGGCGCAACTACGTCTATTGCGTGGGTGGCATCAATGGTTCCACTCCAAGGAATAACGTTTATCGCGCCACGCAACAAGACAACGGTATTTCAGGTTGGACCGAACTCAATGCTCTTCCTATAGCTTTGAGAGATATGGGCGTTATCGCCACACAAAACCAATTGGTCGTGATGGGTGGCCGCAACAACGATACCGTAAGCGACAAGATTTATTCGGCTGCCATTAATGATGATGGTTCCATCGGTGCTTGGCAGGAACTTTCGGTTACCCTGCCTCAACCTTGCTGGGGCTTGCGTGCTGTGGAAGCCTTGGGTAATATATATATTATAGGTGGTGCCAATACCGACACCGAAAACGATGCCACCGACAAGGCATATCGCCTCACCTTGAACGCTATGGGCGAAGTGACCGGCATTACCGAAGTGAACAGCCTGCCCGAAGCCCGCAACGGACACGCCGTCACGGTGTACAACTCCAAGATTATCGTCACGGGCGGCTACGATGCCACCTTCACCCAAAAGAATACGGTGTATTGCGCCACCGTCAACCTTGATGGCAGCCTCGGCACTTGGACCACCCAAACCGCCTTGCCCAATGCCGTGTATGGTCACACCACCATCTGCACCAACGGCATCCTGACCATCATCGGCGGTATGGAAGGCACCTTGGCGAGCAACAAATTTGTCTACACCGATGCTGATGCCACGGCTTACGACTGGCAGCTTTCAGACATCCTCCTGCCCGAACGCTATACGGAAGGTGCTTCCTTCGCTTTCGGCAACAAGATTTTCTTCTGCGGCGGCATGAACATTTCGAACAACCTCAACAACGCGGTGCGTTATATGGCTGTGACCACTTCAGATACGCCGGCCAATCATCCTGTTTTCGTCAGTTGGCCTTTCAATGTGGGTACACCCAAAATGATGGATGAATTGAACTACACCCTGACCAACACTAGTTCATATACCTACGAGATTCTTTACCGCACGGCCGATGAAGACATGGTGTTCAGCAACTGGACATCAGCTGGCACTAATCTTCCCACCACCGTCAACCAAACCAAGAGCTTCATCCAATATATGTTCCGCGTTACGGCCACAGGCGAGGATGACTTCGCCATCAATGATGTGACCCTTACCTTGAGTGGCTGCAGCCAATTGGCCGGCAACTTGGACTGGATTGGCAGCCTTACCGCCGAACACAGCCCCTACTTGGTGACCGAAACCATCAACTTCACTTCGGGCACCCACAACATTGGCCCGGGCGTCACCATCATGTTCATGCCCAACACGGGAATGAACATCGGAGCCGCCAGTGTCAACTTCAACGGCACCGAGGAAAGCCCCATTCTGCTGACCGCCTACGAAGCCGGTATTGGCAGTTGGAACGGCGTGTACTACCAAGATGCCAGCGATAATAATGGTATTACCTCCGTGATGGAATACACCACCATTGAAAAAGCTGGTAATGGCGACAACCATTCCAACCTGCGCATGTATTACACCAGTCAGCCCTCCGTCATCAATCACTGCTCTTTCAACCAGTCCTCTGTTGACGGTATGTATTGCTATTACACAGGCGAAGTCCCGACCCTGACTAACTGCACCTTCGACAGCAATGTCAGAAGAGGTCTGTTCCTTGATTACAACTCTCCGCTCACTTGCACATCCTGCACGATGAGCAACAACTATGACGGCCTCTATATTTACTATTCCGCTCCAACTTTTAATGACTGCACAATGACAGGCAACATCAATTGTGGCATTTCTTTAGCCGAAGAAAGCTACAATGCCATCTACACTGGCGTGACCTGCTCCAACAACCTCTATGGCCTGTATTCTTACACGCCCAACCGCTCTTTCAACTTCGACGAAAGCACCATTGTCTTCGTTGACAACGATTCGGACATTGCCGTAGCAGGCGGATGGATTGAGAACAACCAAACATGGAACTATTATGCCAATGGCTATGCCCTCTTGGGCGAAGTGGTCGTGGCTCAATATTACGGTAATCCCAAGCTTACCATCGTACAAGGCAACACTATCAAGGTGCAACAAAACTGCTATCTTTGTGTGGGTTATTACAGCTACTATGGCGGTATGCTTTATGCTGTGGGCACCTCGGAGGCTCCCATCACCTTCACTTCCTTGAATGGCGAGATGGGTGGCTGGAATGGCCTCTTGTTCGGTGATGGCAGCGACTACAATTCTTCCTCTTCCATGCGCTATTGCGTGGTGGAGAATGCAATCACTAACCTCCACTGCGAATACACCAACCAACCCAGCGTGATGTATTCTACGTTCCAGAACGCCACGGATCACAATGTGTATGTATACCAAGCCAGCCCCAGCTTGGAGGGTTGCACGCTGAAAAACGCTCCGAGAGGTTTGTCGGTGGACTACAATTCCCAGCCCACTGTGGTTTCCACGACCTTCGAGAACCATAGCGATGCTTGCGTCCGTTACTACAGCAGCTACAACACCTCGGTGACCTACTCCAACTGCACCATGAAGGATTCGAACTATGGCATTTTCTATTACACACCTGATATGGACTTCTCTGACAATGCCAATGTTACTTTTGAGAACAATGTCTACAACATTGCCATGCAAGGAGGAACCATCTACAACACACGCACTTGGGGTGCCAATACCTACGCCATTCTCGGCAGTGTCAACATCTATGGCGACAATGGCATCATCAGCCTGACCCTATCGCCCGGTGCTACGTTGAATTTTGCAGAAGGCAAGCAGCTTTCCGTGGATTATCGTGCCAACCTTGTTGCCGAAGGTACGGCCACACAACCCATCACCTTTACTTCGCTGAACGGCGAGCCAGGCGGTTGGAACGGCATCCGTTTCTATGGTGGAAGTGATGATTTTGATAATCCTTTTTCTTCGTTGAAATACTGTGTGATTGAAAAGGGCAATTCATACAACTTATACTCAGACGGAACCACAATGCCAGAGATTGAGAACTGTGTGCTCCAAAACTCGAATGGCTATGGTTTCCGTATTAACAACGAGTATTGCCAGACCATCAAGAACACGGTGATTAGAAACAATGCCTCACACGGCATCTATGTCTACTATAATTACACACCGTTCACTGTAGGCGGTTCACCGGAATTTGCCTGTAGCATCTACAACAACGGCGGCTATGCCGTGTATCAGGATAGCTACACAGACAACAACATGACCTACAACTTCTGGGGCAATATTGATGCCGAATACATAAACAACAATCTGATTTATGACAAGCTGGATGATTCGTGGCGCGGTCGTGTCACCTTCGAGCCAGTGAGCATGTTCCCGGTGGACAACTTTGAGCATCTGCAAGGCACTTTTGCCTATGGCGAAGACAAACCGATGGCCAACAGTGAGATGAACATCATCGACGAGGAAGAAAACGTGTTGGCCACCGCCACCACCAACGGCAACGGCGAGTACGACTTCAGCAACTATGCCGTGGGTGTCTACAACACTTTGGACGACGACTTCGGCGTGGATATCCTCGCTGGCGTCAATGCCACCGATGCCTTGTTGGCTATGCGCCACTTCGTCCATTTAGACACTTTGACTCCCAATTATGCCGCAGTTGCCGATGTGAACGGTAACGGCAGCGTCAACGGCACCGACGCCATGCTCATCCTGCGCCGCGCCATCGACGAGCAATTCCCTGTGGGCAACTTCTACTTCTACAGCCCCAACGGCATCAGCGTTGAAGGCAATACCTGCACCTACGACCTGAGCTTCCTCTGCTACGGCGACGTGAACGGTTCCTACACGCCCGCCACCCGCGACAATACGATTGAACTGATGACCGAAGGCCAATTGGTGGCCGAATCCAACCAGGAGATAGTGCTGCCTGTGAGCATCAAGAACGCTGTGGAGATGGGTGCCCTCACCTTGCGCTTCGCCTATCCCGAGGAATACCTTGAGATTGAGGATGTGGTGCTGGCCGCCACGGGCGAGAGTCTGATCTTCAGCGCCAACGAAGGCGCGTTGACCACAGTGTGGTTCAGCCTTGAGCCTATCGACTTGGCCGAAAACGACGAGCTTATATTAATAAAGGTGCGCACGAGAGACCTGAACAACATCGACGAGCCTGTCGTCTTCAGCTTGAACGCATATTCCGAGATGGCCGACGGCAGTGCCCAAGTGCTTGACGACGTGGTGATTGCCATGCCAGCCATTGTCACCGCAACCCTCGGCTTGAACAACAACACGATAGATGTTGCCAACATGACCGTCTATCCCAACCCCGCCAAAGATGTTTGCCGCCTGAGCTATCAGTTGGCTGAAGCAGGCCATGTGACGGTGACGGTTTACAACATGATGGGTGTGAAGGTGATGGATGCCGCCAACTGCCGTCAAGCCGAAGGCAAGCACGAAGTGCGCCTGAACACCTCCGACCTTGCAGCCGGCACGTATTGCTGCCGTATCACCTTCGAAGGTGAGAACAGCTGGGTGAAGACCACTATGTTAATCATTGAAAAATAAGATGCCATGACACGGAAGAATAAAATTCTCATTTTGCTATGCTGTCTCTTCCCGTGGATGTGGGCGGCGGCTGACCCCGTCGTTACGTCAGTGGGCAGCGGCTCCATTTGCCCCGAGAATGAGGTCGTGATTCCCATCACGGTAAGCAATTGCAATGGTGTGGCAGCCATCAGCTTAGCCTTGAACTTCGACAACACGAGGATCAGCTACGAAGGCTACCAGAACGTAAACAGTGCCGTTTCCACGATGCTCGTCAACCAGAGCAACGGCACGATATATATGACTTGGGCTAACATGAGTGCCGTCAACGTGGATGACGGCACCCTCTTGGAGCTTCGCTTCACCGGACTCCCCGACTACAGCGGCTACACCTACCTGAACTGGAACACGAGCCAATGCGAGTACAGCGACGTGACGGGAACAGCCCTGCAAGCCAACTACTCCAACGGCTCCGTGAACGTGTATGCTGTGCCAAACATCACCTCCAACCCTTCCGACCGCACTATAGCCGAAGGGCAGAACACCTACTTCGATGTGAGTGCTTCGGGCCAAGGACTGAGTTACCAATGGCAAATCAAGACCCCTGCCGACAACACCTGGCAAGACTTGACCAACGACCAGTTCCACGGTTCTGTGAACAATTGGAGAATGTATGTGTACAACGTCAACTTGGACATGGACGGCAACCAATACCGTTGTGTGGTGAGCGGCACCTGCCCCTCGCCCGCAATCTCAGAGGCGGCTACGCTGTCGGTTGAGGTTTTCGTCCCTACCATTGTCACCTCATTGAACCCGGTGTACAGTTGCGCCGACCAAATCTTTTCGGTTCCCGTCCATGTGACCAACTGCAACAATGTGGGTGCGGTCTCCTTGGTCTTGAACTACAATTCCAACTTGGTGACCTACGTCGGCTACGAGAACGCCAATCCTGAGTTGGAGAACGGCACCATGCGTGTGAACGCTACCGGAGGCACGGTGTATTTCACCTGGGCCTCGTCGAACCACACCCTTCAAATCGGCAATGGCGACCTGATATCGTTTGCCTTCAAGTCGAATTCGGGCAACTCCTCGCTGTCGTGGAACACTTCGCTTTGCGAATACAGCAACCAAGCGGGTGTGGCCCTGCCGACCTCTTTCAGTGGTTGCAGCGTGAACATCTATTACCCGCCGACGGTGACCTCCGATCCCACCGACAAGACCATCATGGAAGGCAACAGCACCAACTTCTCCATCAACGCTTCGGGTCAGGGATTGAGCTATCAATGGCAGATGAGCCAAGACCAAGGCATTTCGTGGGAAACCCTGACCAACGGCGGACACTACAGCAGCGTTACTTCAAGGACGCTGTATGTCAACAACGTGGTCGCCTCGATGGACGGCTACCGTTACCGCTGCGTGGTGAACGGCACCTGCGAGCCTTCGGCCATATCCAACTACGCCACCTTGCATGTAGAGACCCTTGTCCAGACCATCGCCACCACGGCAGGCAGCATCAACACCTGCTCGCAAATAGAGTTTGGCATCCCGATTTCAGTGACCAACTGCAACAACGTAGGTGCCATCAGTCTGGCCTTGGCTTACAACACCGACGTAATGACCTATACAGGCTACGAAGGCTTGAACCCCGGACTGAGCAATGGCCAACTGCAAGTGAACGCCGCCAACGGCATGGTCTTCATTGCTTGGGCTTCCATTGCTGGAGCCAGCATAGGCGACGGCAACCTGCTCACCCTCAACTTCACGGCACTGTCAGGCAACAGCAACTTGAACTGGAATACCGCCTACTGCGAATACGCCAATCCCCAAGGCTCGCCGTTGCCCACCAGTTATACCAACGGTTATGTGTCGGTCGCTGAACTCAGCTTCACCATCACGACCCAGCCAGCCAACCAAACCGTGGTAATGGAAGAAGATGCCACCTTCTCCATCGAGACCTCCGGCACGACCACTGGCTACCAATGGCAGGTCAGCCAAGACCAAGGCTCCTCTTGGAGCAACGTCACCGCCAACGACCACTACAGCAACCCAACCACCAACACCTTGAGCATCAGCAATGTTCCGCTTGAGATGAACGGTTACCGCTACCGCTGCGCAGTGGGTGGCACTTGCGGTTTGCAGTATTCCTCCGTGGCCATCCTGACCGTGCAACTTCCCCCGAACTATTACGAAGTCAGCCTTTCCGCCGACCCGACAGTAGGCGGAACGACCGAGGGTGCAGGCGCTTACGAAGAGGGAACGTCATGCACTGTGACCGCCATTCCCGCCACGGGTTATGACTTTGTGAACTGGACGGAAAACGAAGTCGAGGTCTCGCAAGATGCAGAATACACCTTCACGGTTGAGGACAACCACGACCTTGTTGCCCATTTTGCACTTCAGGAGATTGACATCGTGGCCACTGTGGTTCCCGCAGGCAGCGGCACCATCAATGGCGCAGGCTCCTACCTCTATGGCGACCATGTGCTGCTGACCGCCATTCCCGCCACGGGTTACGTGTTCGACAACTGGACCGAAAACGGCGAAGTGATTTCGAGCAACCAAAGCATCAGTTTCACGGCACAAGCCGACAGGACCTTGGAGGCTAACTTCTCCGTGTTGCAAGTCAACATCACGGCCACACCCGTGCCTGCCAGCAATGGTAGCGTTACAGGCGCAGGAACCTTCCCCTACGGCACCACGGTCAACTTGATCGCCCTTGCCAATGAGGGATTCCAACTTGGCACCTGGACCGAAAACGACTCGGTGGTCTCCACAAGCGACACACTGACCTTCATGGCCGAGACCGACCGCAACTTGGTGGCCAACTTCACCATCAAACAGTTGCACATCACGGCAGTGGCCGACCCCACACAAGGTGGCACCATCACTGGCGCAGGCACCTACAACTATGGCGACCCCGTCGTGTTGACCGCCACTCCGCTCGGCCAGTTTGAGTTCTACAACTGGACGGAGAATGGAGAGGAAGTCTCCACACAACCCACCATCAGTTTCACCGCCTACGAACACCACAACTTGGTGGCACACTTCATCACCACCATCACCATCGCCGTCACGGTTGATCCCGAAGAGAGCGGAACCATCCAAGGTGCTGGCACCTACAACTATGCCGACCCCGTCACTTTGACCGCAGTGCCTAACACGGGTTACAGTTTCGCAAACTGGACAGAGAGCGACACCCTTTATTCGACGGCGACCAGCATCAGTTTCACGGCTTATGAGAACAGAACCTTTGTGGCCCACTTCGATCCCATCATGCACCACGTCACCGTGTCGGCCAACAACGATGCGGCTGGAACGGTTTCGGGTGGCGGCGACTATCAGGAAGGCTCTCAGGCCACCGTGTCAGCACAACCTAATGAGCACTATGAGTTTATCCGTTGGATGGAAAACGGCACGACCGTATCCACATACGCCAACTACACCTTCACCGTTTACGGCGACCGCAATCTTGTGGCCGAGTTCTCATTAGTCAGTTATGAGGTCACTGCCTCAGCCAATCCCACCAATGGCGGTGAGATTACAGGCACAGGCACGTACTTCTACGGCGACGAGTGCACCTTGACCGCCATACCCGACTCGCGTTTCACCTTCGTGAATTGGACAGTCAACGGCGCAGTGGTTTCGACCAATATGGACTACACCTTCACCGTAACGAGCAATGTGGCTGCCGTGGCCAACTTCGAGTGTGCGTTGCCTTTGGGATTGTTTGCCAACATGTTGCCTGCCGACAATGCCACAGTCACCAACATGCCCGTCGTCTTCTCATGGGATGCCGTTTCGGGTGCAACGCGTTACGACCTGTATCTTTGGATTGCCACCGACCCGATGCCCTCAACGCCATACGTTTCCAATTTGACCACCACTTCCTACAGTTGCAACTCGTTGTCCAACTATCAGGCTTACCAGTGGCGCGTCAAGGCAAGGAACTATTGCAACGAGACCCTTTCCGAGGTCAAGAGCTTCTCCCTCAATGTTGAGCCTGAGTTGCAAGTCAGCACCAACAGTATCGATTTTGGCGAGGTGGAACTGACCCAAAGCGAGAGCAGGACAATGACGGTGAGCGGTATCATGCTCGAAAACGAGTTGGAATTCCAGATTGTCGGCGATGAGGCCTCCATGTTCTCCTATTCCACGAATTGGGGCTGGAACAACTATTCCGGCGGCACACTGACTATCACCTTCACTCCGACGGTGGCACAATGGTCATACAATGCCACGCTCATCGTGAGCAGCGGAGAACTCACCCAGTCCGTCGCTTTGTCGGGCAACCTTGCCAACATCTACCAGTTCAACACCTATGTCGACGAGGACATCTATCCCATGAACTCGGTGATCCCGATTTACGGCACGGTGACCTACTTCGACAACACCCCTGTTGCCGACTTGAACGTTGACGTCAGCGTTACCGTGATGGGCACGAGAAGAATCCTGTCGACTGTTTCGGATGAAAACGGCGAGTTTAGCGTCAATTTCGAGACGGAACGTATGGAGTCGGGCTACTACACCGTCAATTCGGGTGTGGCCGGCCACAACAGCACCGTGGTACACGACAGCTTCAACATCTTGGGCATCGACGTCTTCGAAATCACCATAGACGAGAACATGAACGTGACCAACAGAAGTTGGATTTTGTGCGACGTGACGCAAGACATCCCAAAGACCGGCTACATCAAGGTAAGGAACAGGAACAGTTTCGATTTGAGCAACATCCAAATGAACGTTCTTTCGGCTCCTGAAGGCGCCAACTTCACCTTCACGCCGATGGCCACACTTGCCGGACTCCAAGAAGGTTATATCCAGTTCACCGCCCTCGGCACAATACCGACGGCAGAGCTTTCGTATCAGCAAGTCTGGATCAAGGCATTCACTGACGAAGGTGCCGAAGCACTGTTCACCATGTGGTTCTATTGCGACATAGCCCACAGCGTTCTCGAAGTTGCACCGACCGAAATCAACACCACCATGACGAGAGGAGAAAGCAAGACCATAGATGTGACCATAAGCAACCACGGCGAGGCTGCCTCGGGCGAAATCACCATCAGCCTGCCCGATGTGGATTGGATGGAAACGGTAGGACAAACCACACTGCCTTCCATCGAAGTGGGTGAGACAACCACCTTCACTTTGAGGCTTTCTCCCGACAGCACAGTGCCTTTGACCGAACACACGGGTAGCATCCAGATCAGTTGCGAAAGCGGCAACTCCGTCTATCTGCCTTATTCGATTATGGCGGTGTCAGTAGCCAATGGCGCACTCCTTGTCGACGTCACCGACGAGTTCACCACCAACACCAACGGCGGCAACGGGCCGCATGTGGAAGGCGCGGAAGTGACCTTGACAGGCTATTATTCCCATGAATTGGTTGCGCACGGCTTTACAGGTGCCGACGGCACTTTCAGCGTGGAAGGCCTCGCTGAAGGCTACTACACCCTCAACGTCCAAGCAGATTCACATAATGGATTCAATGGCTATGTCCTCATTGAGGCTGGCACCACCAACCAGATGGATGTGTTCCTGCAATACCAAAGCGTGACTTACTCGTGGATTGTAGAGCCTACCGAAATCGAGGATCATTATGAGATTGTGTTGGATATCGAGTTTGACGTTGAAGTACCCGTCCCGGTAATTACCATAAGCGCACCAGCTTGCATTACCGAGATGGACAGTGCCTACACATTCAACTACGTCATCACCAACCACGGACTGATTGATGCTTACAATCAGACCATCTATCCTGCGGAAACCGAGCATTTCCGGTTCACGCCATTGTACAATTACATCGACACCATCCATGCGCACGAGTCAATTGAAGTACCTTGTGAGGTCACGAGGAAGAACCTCGGCGAGATTGACTGCGGCGAGTGGGGAGAAACGAGAGTGCAATACAGTTACTTGAGCGGATCAAACCTGATTTATAACCAGGCCTTTGCCTACACCAGGTTGGGCAGTTGCACTTCTTGTTACCATCCTCTGCCTCCTATTGACCCCGGCACCGGAGGCGGTGGCGGTGGCGGCGGTGGCGGCGGCGGCACACCTCCTCCTCCTGGTATTCCAGGCCCAGTACCCCCAATTAACCCGCCTACACCTACACCTCCTATCGTTCAGCCTACTCCTTCCGTCCATGTGAGGGTTGGTATCCAGTTCTCACAAAGCCTGACCATGACGCGCGAAGCCTTCATCGGCACATTCACGGTTCAAAACAGCCATGAAACCAATGCAGTTGAAGGAATCGGCCTCGATTTCGTCATCAAGGATGCCGAAGGAATCGACCACACCGACTTGTTCCAAATCAGCACCATGTCGTTGGAAGGCGTAACTGAAATTGACGGCACAGGCACTTTGGCAGCAGCATCAAACGGCACGGTCAGAATCCTGTTCATTCCTACCAGAGATGCCGCTCCGACCGAACCCATCAACTATTTCTTCGGCGGCACCTTCACCTTCGTTGACCCGTGGAACGGTGCTACCCGTGTAATGGAACTGTATCCTTCCGAACTCACCGTACATCCCAGCCCTGATCTTTACATCGACTACTTCGTGTCGGAAGATGTTTATGGCGACAATCCGCTCACACCGGTGACAGAGCCTATCATTCCAGCAGAACTTGCCGTAAGGATTTGGAACAAGGGTGCCGGAACCGCAAAGAATGTGAGGATTAGCTCATCTGTACCCACCATCGTTTCGAACCAGCAAGGCCTGCTCATTAACTTTGGCCTGTATGGAACCTACATGCAAGGACAAGGAGTGAATATGGGCGTAAGCGACATTGATTTCGGAAACATCGAAAGCGGAGAGACGAAAGTGGGCGAATGGTTGTTCACCAGCACGTTGCTTGCCCATGTGGTCTCCTACGAGGCGAGTGTGGTTCACAACGACAGCTATGGCAACCCGAACCTGAGCCTTATCAGCCATGTCGGTATCCATAAGCTGGCCCACGCTGTCTTCACCGACTTTGTCCCCTTTGGTGCAAAATCCAGTGGCATCAACGACTTCTTGGTCGACGATGTTCCCGACGAGAACAACTATCCCGATTACATCTTCTTCTCCGATGGAAGAAGCTCGTCGGTTGATGTTGCCGAAAGCGTTGCGTTTGACCATTTCGTCACCGCGCACGACACTATCGTTACCCTCACGGTCAATCCGTCGAGTATCGGATGGAACTATGGTGAGACAGCAGACCCAGGCAGAAACTACTACAAGTTGTTGAGTTGCACAAGAAACGATGGAGTGGAAATTCCTTTGAGCAACGTCTGGCAAGAATCCATCCTCCTGCATACTGGCGATTACGCAAACGATTCCGTCTATGTGGACAAACTGCGCATTGTAGATACGGTTGCAGCGGTTCAGCCTCACACCTATTCCTTGGTGTTTTCGGGCGATCCACTTTATCCATACGTCTTCTTCGGCATCGAGGATGAATATTGGTCGAATGTAGCCAACTGGGAAAACGATGTCAAGCCGTACAGACCTAACGACAACGTCGTCATCAACGGCATCTGTGAGCTTGATGAAGACGCTACCGTTTCAACCTTGACCATTGAGGAAGGCAAGATCTTGACCATTTCCGATGAACGAACCCTGACCGTTTCGAACATGTTGACCAATACTGCCTCAAACAGTTTGGTCATCGAAGAAGGCGGACAGTTGATTCATGCCAACGCAGGAACGTGGGGTAAGGTCAAGAAATCCATCGAGCCTTGGACCAACAACAACAATGGCTGGTATCTTGTTGCCTCTCCGCTTGTGGGCAACACGGACTTAACGGAAGTGAACGATTTGCTCCTCAACACCTACGACCTGTATTACTACGACGAGCCGACCTTCTATTGGATCAACCAGAAAATGCCCGAAAACAATTTCACGGAATTCGAAAACGGAACGGGCTATCTGTACGCCAATCTTGAGGAGGTTACGTTAGAGTTTGCGGGAGAGCTTCAAAACGGTGCCGCCACGGTGAATGTACCGTTGAGCTACACCCCGAACATTCCTCTTACAGGTTTCAACCTTGTGGGCAACCCGTTTGCGCACAACGTCACCTCGTATGCTTCCGAGAACGTGGCCGAAGGCTGCTATCTCACCAACGAGACAAAGGACGACCTCATGGTGGACGAAATCAATGAGGAAAATCCGTTGAAACCTGGCGCAGGCTTCTTCGTGAAAGCCACGGATGAAGGGGCTTCCATCACCTTCAACGCGGGGCGCGGCACATCGGCTAATCCAAGCGGTTCCATCCGTGTGGAAGTCTTGGAAAAAGGCAAAATCGCCGACCGCCTCATCGTGAAGAGGACGGGCGAGCCTTTAGAGAAAATTTCGCTGAATGAAATCCGCACCAAGCTCTTTGCCACACAAGGCGATCAGGAAATCGCCATCGTGCCTTGTGAGGGCAAGGAGCAAGCCGTGAGCTTCAAGGCCGCGAAGAATGACAGCTACACCATCAACGTGAGCAGCAATGGAATTGAGTTCTACTATCTCCACCTCATTGACAACCTCACTGGCATGGACGTAGACCTGCTGAAAGATCCCGACTACACCTTTGAAGCTCACACGAGCGACTATGCTTCAAGGTTCCTGTTGCGGTTCATCCCGAAAGAGAATTCTTCGACAGGTTCAGAGGACAACTTCGCCTATTGCTTCAACAACAAGTGGGTCATTGCCAACGAAGGCGAGGCCACCCTGCAAGTCGTCGACGTGGTTGGTCACATCCTCAGCAGCGAGCAAATCACTGGAAGTTGTGAGAAGAAGATTGACGCTGCCAATGGAGTGTATATGTTACGCCTCATCAACGGCAAACAATCAAAGGTGCAGAAAATCGTGGTGAGATGATTCGTCATCACACCTCGGCACTTTGACAAAGGGCCAGCGGAGTCATGCCGCTGGCTCTTTTTTGTTGCCTTCACGAAACCAACTTCTTCATTTAAGTAACTGTTCAACATTAAGCTGCAATATCTTTTGACTTCGGGACACGGGACTTCGGGTATTCTTTGCCGCGATTTGAAAACCTCAAAAAACAGCCTTATGAACAAAAAAAATGCCCGTCGTGCGGCTCGCGTATCACCAAGCGCAACGGCATCCGGAACGGGAAACAGCTTTACAAGTGCATGGCCTGCGGACACCAGTTCCGCG
>Ga0326511_10002076_pt1 | contig 16434 bp, 18 predicted proteins | sample 0_2496_0518_D_FD_203701 | JGI IMG/M metagenome (GOLD analysis project Ga0326511, IMG submission 203701) | Bovine rumen microbial communities from UC Davis, California, United States - 0_2496_0518 | ecosystem: Host-associated > Mammals > Digestive system > Stomach > Rumen | place: USA...
CAACGATAGCAACGATGGTAGCTTCAGTGTAGTTGTAGAAATAGACATCACCGACGGTCTTGCCGTTGATCCAGGAGTTAGCTGGAATTTCGACCTGGGAGAACTTGATAGCTTCGGTAGTCTGATAAGTGAAGGAATCCTTCATATCATCGATAGCAGCAGCAACCTTAGCTTCGATTTCTCTCTGTTCATTTAATAACTTTTCGAGGTTAGCATACTTGTCCTTAATCTGGGTTTCAGCTTTCCACTTGTTAGCGAATTCCTGAGCGTGTAAGACGGAATCGACGAAGACGCCGACACCTCTCTTAGAAGAGACGACTTTTTCCTTTTCAAGGATGTTAAGAGCCTTACGGACAGTTTCTGGGGAAACACCATAAGAAGCACCTAAGATAGAACGGCCTTTGAGTAAGGTGCCTTCTGGATATTCGCCAGTTAAAATTTTACCGCAGACATCCTGAGCGATTTTGATGTAACGTGGGGTAGATCTTTCTTTTGCCATAGTTAATTAATTCCTCCAAACTTTGGTACTTAAGATTATAGATTACTTTTGTCATTAATTCAATTGAATTCAAAGAGTTTTTTTAGTAGCGATTCTAAAAAAATAATAAGTTGTATCTTACTTTGAAAAGTTTTTTTCTCTTAAAAATTGCCTTGAATACGAATCATTTTGCGAAAATTTTTTTGTGAATTTTTCTTAACTTTCTCTCAGTACAAGAAACAATTTCTTTTTTTCTCCTTTGTTGTGACCGGAAATAAGTTGTAAAAAAAAATATTTTAGGGCATAATATTTAACTGCATATATATTTAATATATCTAAGTAATAAACAAAGGAAAAATCAAATGAAAAAAATTGCAACGATATTCAAATCGATGATCTCTAACCAGGCGGTCATTGATTCCCGTAAGAATCCTTGGTGGATTGCTCTCATCATGGCTGTTCTTGCTATTTTCTTACCATGGATTCCAAGCCTTAGCACTGGCTATACTGCCAACACTGCTGCTGTCCTTACCACTTCCATGAACTATGAAATCGATAAGGGCTTCAAGAGTGTCTTACAGAGCAACTACTTCCAGAACGGTATCACCATCAAGGCTGATAGCGAAGGTAAGTACTATCTTGATTACAACTTCGATGATTCCATGTACACCGTTGCTTCTACCGCTGCCGATTATGAAAACGAATATAACGGCACCAACGCCAAAGAATTGGTCAAATCTACCTTCACCGATGTCAAGACTGCTAACGACTCCTTAGAGTATTACAAGAAGACCACTTCCTTCTCTACCAAGCTCAGTGACTTAAAGGGTTCTAGTAACGACGGCTTTGATTATTACTATGACTGTATCAGTGTCGAAAACACTAATACCATCACCCCAAGTGAAAAGACTTCTTCTTCCACTACGACTACCACTTCTACTGGTACGGTTGTCACTTATGAAAACAGCGGTCGTACCACCTACTTACAGAACTACTACATTCCAGAATTATCCAGTACGATGAGTAATTATTCTCAGTGGTTATCTAACTTCGCTTCTTCTGCAATCTTGAATATGAGTTCTGCTTCCTCCTCTACTTCCAACCGTTATCCACATTCCTACGCTATCTGGGCTAAAGACTTCGTCCTCCTTGCTGTCTATCCAATCAAGTCCACCACCAGCTCTATCAGTGTTGCCGGTTCTTATTCTGGCACCATCAACGATGGTTTCAAGAATGAACAGGGCTTAGATGGCACCAAGTTCTACACTTACTTAGCCGGTAGTGAAACCGACGTCACCAAGATCTATTCTGGTAAGTTTGCTACCTATCTCCATGAAGCTGGTAGACCTGCCTACTTACGTTCTGTCTGGGTCAACATCGGTATCATCTCCGCGGTTGCTGCTGGTTCTATCTTAGTTGCCTCTCTCTTACTCTTCTTCTTCCACAAGAGAAGAACTTCCATCTATCGCGATGCCAACTACTTCCATACCCTCAACGAAGCCTGCTACCTCGCTTTAACTCCATCCTTGATTGCCATGATCGTCGGCTTCTTCAACGCTCAATATGTCTTCGTTATCCTCGTTGGTGCTGTCTTGATGAGAACTGTCTTCTCCATGAGCAAAATCTGTCCTCCACCAACTGATTCCGGTAACGGCTCTAACAAGCCTTTATACCAGGCTAGAAGCTAATCTAAGGGACCTGCGGGTCCCTTTTTCAGTTCTTTAGGAATTTACTTTTGCTTCGGCAGCAGAAATCTGTTCATCAAGCAAAGTGAGTTGATCATTGAGTTTCTCTTCTGCTGTTCTTTTCTTACCTCTCGGCATTTAGTATCTCCTTATTTGTTTACCTAAAGTATATGCTTTTGTAAGTTAAATACAATTAGAATCAATGACGAATAAAAAACGCTTTCCTACTGGATTCTATTCTATTGCGCAAATATTGACATTACTTAAAAATGCGAAATAGGAATTAAAAAACACGGCTTTTACACGAATGAATTTCTATTGCGCAAATATTGACATTACTTAGTTTTGCGCATTATACTATACATGCAATGTTGAAAAATGTATTATCGCGCATCGGCGCAAACTTATCGAACGGTAGAGCGAAAATTATATTCGGATCTTTGGGTTGGGGAAATCGAAAAGAGATTTTTTCCTATGCAAGAAAACTTGTTGAAGGAAGATTCTCTGATGTTGAGTTCTTTGAAGGGGATACTGTGGATGAATTCAAAAAAATGAATTTATCCAGAAATTCAGAGAAACGTGCATGCTTACTGATTGACAATATTTTTGAAAGAGGTGATTTCACGGTGCTGATAAACCAGGCATTCGGGAATCGTAACGTGACAATAATTGGTGTCTCGTCTTTTGATCCTATTTCGGTCGATTACAATAAGATGACCACCATTGCAGGAAGATATGAATCCTATTATTTGGCATCACACGCATTTTCTGAAATTCCTTTCGATGTTGATTTCACTGCTTACCTATCCAAAGGCGGGTTGTTATTTAAGGATAATGAGGATTATTTAAACAAATCATTAGCCAGGATTGAAAAGGAAATGAACTCTAGAAAGTTGGAGGCGTTAAGGGGCTTTTTTAGGTTTGTTGTTGAGAATTCAGGCAGACCGTGGTCTGAACGCGCGCTTTCGACGAGCGTTGCTGCGACCTTGTCTCCTAACACCATAGGAAAATATCTAGATATATACGTAGAGAATTTTCTTCTTTATCGTCTGGAAGGTTTTGATTTTTTGAGAATGAGAAAAATCGGGGGCAATTTCCGCTTATACCCCTTCGACACATCGTTATATGGTTTCAGTCAAAGGGAGGCGGCAATGAATGTGGATTTATTGTCTATGACTCCTTTGATTGGAAGGTTAAAAGAAGAGGGCTATGACTGTTATTATGGGTATTTCCATCAGCAAAGAATGCTTTCTGGTGGAACTAGAAGATATCAAGATGAGAATGTCGGAATATATGCAACGGATGGCAATCGTCAACTGGTGTTCGCGTTAAATATCGGCGGTCCAGATGGAACTGAGCAGAATATCTCACGAATTTCACCGACGGTTGAAAAGTACATAGTCGAAAGCGGCAAGTCACCGGCAGAGTACGACAATGTTGGAGTGCGCCATGTGGGCATTGAATATTTACTTGGTGATGAGTTTGATTGGAGGAGACGATAATGCTTGATGTTGAATTTAAACGTGAGCAAGATGTTCGGAAACTGGCGAGTCGGGTGGCGAATAACAAAATCAAAATTATCGCCGGGTTAAGACGTGCTGGAAAATCTTACTTGTTGGACCCACTCTTTAAAAAATACCTAATGGAAAACCGCGGGTGCATAGAGGAAAATTTCGAGATCAAGGATTTTTCCAAACAAGACGAGATTACCTCCGCGGAACAATTTAAGACATACCTAAGCGGACTCATCGGGAAAGACAGCCTTAAATATATCTTTTTGGATGAACCTCAGGAAACAGGCGATCAGTTTGCTGAAGTTATTCTGAAATTTCATAAGATGCATCCAGAATACGAAATTTATATTACGGGTTCCAACAGCAAGACGTTATCTGACGACATAGTTAATTTTTTCGGCGATGATGGGGATCCTGTTTTCATTGAGTCTTTGCCGTATGTCGAAATAAAAACTGTATTTCCTAAATTCAGCTTGGATGATTATTTTAAGGTAGGTGGCTTGCCGGTTATATTAATCGAAGAAACGGAAACAGACAGATTAGATGCGCTGAAGAATCTGAATCATAACTTGTATGTCACAGACATCCAAAACAGGCTTGCGAAAGCAAACGTCTTAACAAAAATACTACCTTTGGAAGCGGAAAGTTTCTTGCGTGGAATTTGCTTGAACTTGACAAGTCCTGCCAGCGTTTCCAGTATCGTTTCTTCATGTGTCGCTAAGGGGCGGGCGAATGGCAATAAAGAGAGGAACGAGTTTTCAAAGGATTGCCTTTCTATATTTCAGGAAGCCGAAAATTCGTATTTCTTATATAAATATATCTACCCATGTAATAAGCCAAGCGATAGAAATCCTAATGCCTGGGAATCATATCAAATAAAATATTATTGTTATGATATAGGACTACTCAGAGCGATGGCCAATTCACAGGATATTAAAGGAGCAGCTTTAGAAAATGCTGTTTTCTTGGAACTTCATAGAAGAAAAATAGATGCGCGGCCATACATTGAATACGATTCGAAGGGTAATGAAACGAAAAACATTGACTTCGCTTTTGAATTCGAGGGAAGGAACATCTTGCTTCAGGTCACTCATGAAATAAATGCGAATGACGAAGAACGGGAAGTGACAAATCTTTTAAATATTTCTGGAAATTATGAAAAGTACATTGTGTATGTAAACAATCTACTTGGACAAGAGGCTGGCATCACTTATCTGACAGCCGACAAATTCTTTATCAATTTCCTTTAAAAAGAAAACTTGCCAAATTTGAGAAAAAATCTCAAAAAAGGCAAGTTTTTTGTATGCAAAAAAAATTGCCTCCGAAGAGGCAATTTATTAGAGATTTACTTTTGCGTAACCGGATTTCTCAACCAGTTCCTGACCTTCAGGACCGACCACCCAATCCAGAAGCTTCTTGATGTTCTTGGTTTTTCTGTTACCTTCTTTGTAGGTGGCAACAAAGCAACTGGTCATCGGATAAGTTTCATTAGAGATGGTCGTCTTACTTGGTTCGACACCATTGACACTCAAGATCTTGATGTCATTAGCCTGTTGTAAGGCCGTAGCATAATAATAGAAGGAGAAGCCGATTGCACCAGGATAGTTATGATAATTAGAGACGACTTCAATGATACCGGACATGGCGCCAGAGATGAGTTCCTTTGGTGTATTGCTGGTATCGACATTAGGGAAATAACGATCAAAGGCCGTCTGAGAACCGCTGCCGGGATTACGGATGTAAGGAAGAATCTTGGTATCTGTACCACCGACTTCTTTCCAGTTGGTGATCTTGCCGTTGTAGATATCTCTAATCTGTTCCATCGTCAAGGAGTCAACATGGTTGTTGACGTTGGTGAAGAAGACAAAACCTTCTTTACCAATCGGTGTCATATTGAGAGTGAAATCACCATTTTCCTCTTTTCCATTTTCGAGCAGATTCTCGTCAGGAGCAGCACCAAACATGACATCATTTAAACCATCAAATAAGTTATAGTAGCCACCGATGGTGTTGTTATAAGTGAAGGGGGAACCCGGTGCGTTTAAAGGTTCGATATTGGATGGATAAGTGGCATTGACAAAGGATGAATACATCGGGAATAAGGCAGCCGCTCCATCGACAACAGGAAGTTCATCTAAGATGCTGAACTGTAGGGAGGCTTTTTTATCTAGACGAGCGATTTTGCTGTTTTCATCAAATGGCAGATACTGATTGGTGTCGATGCTGGTGTTATCCACGATGATCTTGGAATAGTGATAAGCATCAGCAATACCAACACCACCTAAGGTTAAGCCGGTAGCAACAGTGATTCCTAAGGCGACTAATAAGGTAATCTTTCTTGCTTTCTTGTTGGTGATAAACCAAGCGACAAACAAAGTGATGATCGCCAATAAGAAGCCAAAGGAAGCGAAGTAGTATTTCGGATAAATAAAATACAGCATAAAATAATAGACCCATCCTAGGATGAATCCAGCCACTGCTAAAAGAATGATTTTACCAATGGTTGCTAAAACACGGAGTACGACATCAGACGAATTTTCTTTCATTTTTGCGTTCCTCTATATACGTTACATACAGTTCTATTATAGTAACGATTATATTTTTGTCAAATAATTAAGGGAACAAACATATCCTTTACTTATTTGGAATAGGTATAAGTGATATCTAGTTTGAGAGTATTGCTTTCCTCTCCTTTACTCTTGGTGGTGTTGATACTGATGGTAGTGATAAGACCATAGGAGTTAAATTCGATGGTCTGTTCACTTACGGTTTCACCAGTGATGGTGGTATGAGCTTTAAATCCTTCACTGCTACCATAATAATAAGTAGAAGAACTATCAGCCTCACTTTCACTAAGAATATCCTTAGCCATGAAGTTGACATAACTAGAAGAGTAGTAGGCGGATTCAGAAATGGTATTGGTCGTGAAACGAGATGTCGTTTCCTCTAAATAGTATTCGATCTGATCGATTTTATAATCGTGGATGGATTTCTTGGTCGTGGTACGAACAAAGCCATCGGCGATGACTTTCGTATATGGATGGGAAGAGACTTCTCCAGCTTTTTGAATAAAGGAGGCGTAAGTCACTTCGGATTGACAACCACCTAAAAGAAATAAACTAGCTAAGGCGATGAGCAGATTTTTTCTTTTTGGTTGGTTCATTATGATTCCCTCGTTAATCATTATATCTTTATTCACAATAAATGTATAAAAAAAGTATCCCAAGTGAAGAATCACTTGGGAAGTATCTGGACCACATCGAGGGCCTACTATGTATAGTATAGAGTGTTAAAACCAGCAAAACAATAAACTGATAGTTTAATGATAGCATAGAAAAAAGCCCGATTACTCGGGCTTGATTTTACACGATGGTGGATCCTAAGGGACTCGAACCCTTGGCCCACTGATTAAGAGTCAGTTGCTCTACCAACTGAGCTAAGGATCCATGCAACAAAATCGTGCTTGTAAAGTATATTACAAGCATGAAATTATTGCAAGAGTTATTTATGAATTATTTTCAAAAATAATGATTCTAACTTTATTTATTCTCAACTTCTGGCTTTTCCAGGCGCATTCTATGGGCGATTGTACTCGTTTCTGCAAAACGGACCAACATACCAAGAAGGGCAGATAAACCAGTGAGATAGATGATTAACAACAACCACATCGGTTTGGTCAGACTGGTAAAGTCGATACCGACAATCTGATGACAGAAAGAATGATAGGCAGGACTGGAAGAAGGAATCATACCAAAGCCAAAGACCATGAGACAAACTAAGAAGATGGTGATGACAAAGCCGATGAAACGATAACGATTCTGGCGATTGGATAATGGGAAGAGAGGTGAACAGCAGTTATAAGCCATACCTAAACCGACAAACGTCATACTTAAGGAGTTGAGAGTTCTAAAAGCAAGTTCATCCTGAGCTGTCATTTGACCAGCGGCATCTAAAGTGAATTCCAAGAAGTTACCAGGAAGCGAGAACAAGATATAGTTCATACTGACAGCGATAATCAGACATAAACCCGCCGGCACGGCACGAATGAAGGTGTTGGATAGGAAGTGACCGGTGATTGGCGCATCGTTTTGCTGAACGGCCAAGAAGACCGAAACAAAGCCGATACAGATCATTTCCGTAACCAAGAGGTTGTTTGGATCAAACGGATACTTGATACCATTACCACCATTGAGATAGGTGAGCAAAACGATGATGGTGAAGACGATGGTGAAGATGGTCTTCATCAAGTAGAGAGCGGAAGAACGCTGAACGTTGTTGACGACTCTTCTACCTTCTCTGACCGCTGATGGCATAGAGGCAAAGTTGGAATCCATCAAGACTAAGTTGGCAGTGTTTCTGGCAGCGCTAGAACCATTGGCCATCGCTACGGAGCAATCCGCCTTCTTCATGGCCAGTAAGTCGTTGACACCATCACCTGTCATACCGACGGTTTTACCCTGACGCTTTAATTCGGCAACGATGATGGCTTTCTGTTCTGGAGAGACACGACCAAAGACCGTATACATATTGACGATATCTTTGACCTGACTTTCATTTAAGCCTTCTAAGGAGATACACTTCTCTGCTTCAGGAACACCGCATTTTTTAGCGATTTCACTAGCAGTGAGCGGGTTATCACCAGAGATGATCTTGATGTCGACACCATTTTCGATAAACCATTTGATGGTATCAGGAGCTTCATCACGGACATGATCTTCTAAGGTGAAGACGGCAATCGGTTTAAAGCGATCTTTGATTTCGCCATTCATGATGGAGTTATCGCTGTGGCAGAGCATGACGACACGATAACCGGCCGTCTCTTTCTTGGCGATATATTCGCCTAATGTTTTATCCCTACCTTTGTAGATATATTCTGGAGCGCCAAGAACAAAGGTGCCCATATTATGGAATTCGACTGCCGAATACTTTCTAGCGCTAGAGAAAGGAATGCTGTTGATGACACGATATTCTTTGCGCAATGGGAATTTTTGAGACAAGGCTATGGACGTCTGGTTGGATTCTGAGAAAGCCGCCAAGTAAGAACCGACGAGTTTTTCCATCTCGTAGCCATTATCGACCATCAAGATTTCATCTACGCGCATAGAACCATCAGTCAAAGTACCGGTTTTATCTAAGCAGAGAACGTTGACTCTCGCTAACATCTCCACAGAATACAAGTCTTGGACTAAGGCGTTTTGTTTGGATAAGGAGAGAATGGAAGTGGCTAAAGAAACGGAGGTCAACAAGTACATACCTGAAGGAATCATACCGACCATACTAGCCGCCATAGCTTTGACGGTATCACCAGCGACTAAGAAGAGCTCTCTTCCATTAGAGTAGTAAGCAAGCCACTGGGTCCAGAAGGTTAAGGCGCCCAAAGGAAGAATGATGAAACCGATGATTTTAATGACTGCATTTAAGGAACGGACCAATTCCGATTTTGGTTTGGTCAATTCTTTGGCTTTGGCTTGGATACCAGAGATGTAGTTATAATCACCGACCAAGTCGGCCTGAACGGTACCAGAACCAGAGACGATGAAGGAACCAGCATAGATTTTATCGCCTGGTCTTTTGGATATCGGTAAGGATTCACCAGTTAAAAGAGATTCATTGACTTCGATTTTGCCATCTTTGAGGATGGAATCAGTCGGAATCTGATCACCGATTTTCAGAATATAGATATCATCTAAGACGATGTCTTCGGTCTGCAGGACAACTCTTTTACCATTGCGGAGAACTTCAAAGGAACTTGAGGTGACCAGTTTTAATTTATCGATGGTGTATTTGGCCTTGATTTCCTGGAAGATACCGATAGCGGTATTGACCACCGCGATGACAAGGAAGGTAAGTTGGGTGGATTGCTGGAAGATAATCAACAGCAAGGCAATACCAAAAAGAAGCATGTTAAAGAAGGTCACAACGTTTTCATAAATGATGCGGCCGATGCTCTTAGAAGTTCTTAATTTAGAAGTGTTGGTCAAGCCACTTTCTTTACGTTGGTTGACCTGTTCTTCATTTAAACCTTGATCCAGTTTTGGTTGATAACGAGGGGTGTCTAAAGGGAGCTGACGAACGCTCAGTGGCGGTTTGACATCAGCGTGTTTCTGAATTTCTTCTTTACTTAAAATGGTGGTATCTTTGGATACCTTTACCATTTCTTCTGTCTGTTTATTATTGTTTTTATCTTCATTGGCCGTTTTTTTACGGCTGAAGAACTTATTTTTGATATCACTAAAACCCATGATGTTAATATTGTATCAATATTAAGGGTTCGTTTTGTAGGTTAAATCGAATTAATTGTTTTTTGGCTTACCAGGAACAATGTGGTGTTTTCTACAACGGGCTTCATAAGATTCCTTGGCACCAACCTGGATGACAGGGTCATCATAGTTGGCGGGTTCCCCGTTGACTAAACGCTGTGTTCTAGTAGCAGCACAACCGCAGACAGTACAAGCCGCGGTAAGTTTAGTGACAAATTCTGCTCTAGCTAATAGAACTGGCATAGGACCAAAAGGTTCTCCTCTGAAGTCCGTATCCAAACCAGCAACGATGACACGAATGCCACGATCGGCAAATTTCTCGACCAAATCGACAATAGGGTCACCAAAAAACTGAACTTCATCAATGGCTACTACCTGAACATCAGGAGTGACAAGATCATCGATTTCCTGGGTGTTTCTGACAGCGTAAGCCTGATACTTCTCACCATCGTGAGAAGCGATAGCTGTTTTATCATAACGGTTATCGATGGCTGGTTTAAAAGCGATGATTTTCTGGTGGGCATAGGTGAGGGTTTTAACGCGACGAATGAGTTCTTCGCTCTTACCGGCAAACATAGGTCCGCAGATAACTTCTAACCAACCTTTTTGTAATTCTTGATACATGATAGATAACCTCTTTCTTTCGTATGAAACAATCAAATTATAGCAAAGAAAAAGGTTCATTCTAGAAGAAGTAAGCAACTTTGAATGAACCGTCGTATGTGAACTAAAAAGTATGCCGTTGACTTGGGCGAAATTGGAAATCAAAGCTGGAAAACACAAAATTTCTTACTTGTAGAATTCCTGAAGAATCTTCATGACTTCTTCCATGATTTTTAAAGAATGAAGTTCATCCTCTCTATCTTCCATGGAATGAGAGTCGATATCAAGAATATGAGCATGTGGGAAATGGGATAATTTTGCAGTGGTATTCTCCATATAGGAATCAGTTCTAGCCGCAAAGATTAAATCATTCTCTTTGATAAAAGGAAGCATTCTATCGACGGGTGTGAAATAGATGTGGGTGAGATGATCAATATGGTGATCAGCGCCATATTGACTAGCGACTACCGTACCTAAAGATTTTGATAAGAAGATGATTTCATCATATTTAGCAAAATCGATGTCAGCTAAGACTTTTTCTGTTTCCTTATAAGCGGCAGCAAAGTTTTCTGACAAAGGTATCATATCTTTGGTTTCTCGATCAGCGTCATAATGAAGATAGATCATTTCAAATCCGCGTCTTTGAAGATAGCAAGAAGGATAATAAAGAAGTGAACGATCACAAGAGTATCTACGACCAGGGAAAACAACACAAAGTTTTTGAGACATATTGATTTTTAAATTCCTTTCTGATGGTATTTTTAGAGATTTTTAATAAATATTCGTGATTTTATTACAAAAAACTGACAATTTATGATGTGTGACATACAGTCTGAGCGTGGGAGCACTACCAAGTTTTTAAATTTGATAGACTCTCTTTATAGTATACCAACCCAAGGAGGTACACAAATGAAAACAGGTGAAATTTTAGTTATCAAAGAGGACAAACTTCTTGTTCTTAGCAACAACCGTTATTATATCGTCAAAGGCGAAGGTGAAGTAGGAGATAAAGTAGAGTTTGATATTGATAAAGCTCTACCGATGCCATCTTATTTATTTGCTATCGCCGCCATTGAAGATGAAGACTTAGAACAGACGATGAAGTTCATCAAGTCAGAATGGTTCAAAGATTAAACTGACCAGTCGCAAGACTGGTCTTTATCATATATAATATTGTCATTGTTTTGAGGTATATATCATGAAATTCAGATTAAATGAGCATCCATCCGTATGGCTCTTTCTTGTATCTTTGGTCATTCTTGCTACCAGTATTGTTATCAACGTTCTTTATAATTGGGCTATTTATGCTTTGGTAGCAATATTTATCGCTGTCGCTGCTGTATTAGTTCTCGGTTATTCTATGGTGAAGGATATTTCTTTATTCATGAAGCAGAGAAGTCAGTATTACGAACAACATCCAGAAGAAAGAGATCGTGAGGACGACGATGACGAAGACAGAGATTAAACATCAATTGGAATCTTTACCAGAAGCCTGGAAAGATTTACTGAAAGATGAAATCACCAAACCGTATTATCAGAATCTGATTGATACCGTCTCTTCTTGCTATGAGCAAGAGAGAGTCTATCCACCCTGTGATCAGGTGTTCCGTGCTTTTTCTTTGACCAAACCAGAAGATGTCAAAGTCGTCATCCTTGGTCAAGACCCCTATCATGAAGATGGTCAGGCAAATGGTTTAGCGTTCTCTGTTTCGGAAGGAATCATCTTACCCAAGTCTCTTATCAACATTTATAAAGAATTGAATCTCGAATACGGATATCCAAGACCACGTCATAACGGTGGATTAGAAGCCTGGGCTAAGCAAGGTGTCTTGTTATTAAATGCATCTTTGACCGTCAAAGAAGGAGAAGCCAATTCTCATTCTAAACTCGGTTGGACAACCTTTACTGATGCTGTCATCTCTATTCTTGATCAATTAGATCAACCGATTGTCTATCTCTTATGGGGTAATTATGCGTTAAAGAAGAAAGAGTTGATTCATAATCCTAAAGCTCGTATTGTTCATACCGCACATCCAAGTCCGTTAAGTGCATCAAGAGGTTTCTTTAATTCTGATTGCTTCAAGAAGGTAAATCAGCATCTGGAAGAGAGTGGTCTTGCACCTATTGATTGGCAAATCATCGACAATTAAAAATGTCCAACCTGAGGTTGGACATTTCTGTACTTGGAAACATTTATATGGTAATTATTTGCTGGTTTCAGGGGTGGCGTTGGAAGATAAAATCTCATTAGAAAGCTGTAAGATTTCTTCTTGATGTTTCTTTTTGGAATTGGCACGAATTTTCTTAAATAAGATTGGATTTAAACCAATACCTAGCAAACCGATAACACCGATGATGATGCCGGCATAGAAGCCAAAATCCCAAGAAGTGAAGATGACCTTCATAGATAAGCACATACCAACACCTAAGATCAAAGTGAAGAGAGACCCAAAGACATAAGCGAAGACTTCACTTGGTCGATGAACCTTTTGATCTAATTTCTTTAATTTCTCTAATTTACTGACTTCGATATCTTCGTACTGGGCTTTGATGTTTTTGACTTCCTGTAATTCTTGTTCGTTCATTTTTCGTTTCTCCTTATTTGACGCTATCATTTTAAAAAGCCAAGCAAGAGACAACAATAGCAATATAACAAAGGTAATTTGTTTGTTATATCAAGGAAACAAATTGCTATGTTTTGTGTTAAGGTATACCCGTTATGGAAACATTTGCCAAAGATTACATCATCGATGCCTTATTCCTTTTGATGGAAAAAGAGGACTTTGAAAAGATTACGGTCACCCAGATCTGTGCGAAAGCTGGTGTGAGTCGTCTTTCCTATTATCGTTTGTTCTCTTCCAAAGAAGATATTGTCAAATCCTTCTTCTTACGTTCTCAGGATGAATTCACTAAGGTTTATCCTGCTTTGGATATTCAGTTAGATCAGACTGCCAAAGTCAGAGCAGCGTTCCAAGGCATGCGCAATCATCGTAAAGAGTTTGATTGTATTTTGAAGAATCATCTAGAGGGTATTTATTTGGATTATTTAAATAAATCCTTTGCCGATATGTTCAAGAAATTAAAAATTGATGATGCGGAACTGGTACCTTATATTTATGCTGGTATCTTATATAACGTCTCGATCTCTTGGGCGAAAAATAACTATCAAGAAGATGTTGAGACAATGACAGATCAAGTCTTACACGCTATCATGAAATAAAGCTCGGGAGTGACCCCGAGCTTAAATTTATAATTTCTGTGGATTTTTATTGGTGTAGGTAGTGAATTGAATCATCAATCCATTATCTTCCTCTTCTTCAGAGGCATAAGTCATCTCATAATTAGGATCTTCATCCAAATTTGGGAAAAAGACTTCAGCCCCACCATCAGCTTTGACCTTGGTGAGAAGAACTTCATCACAATACGGAACCATCTGACGGTAAATAGAGGCTCCACCGATGATGAAGACATCATCTTTTTCAAGATATTCTTTGATTGTTTTCAAGAAATCCTCGAAAGAATGAACGTTAACAACTCCTTCATAGTTATGTGTATCGTCTTGAGATAGAACAATGTTTGTTCTGTTTTTTAATGGTTGAGAGTTGGGAAAGGAGATAAGGGTGTTTTCACCCATGGCAACCGTATGACCCTTGGTGGTCGAACGGAAGAACTTCATATCTTTGGGAAGGGAGAACATAAGGTCGTTCTTCTTACCGATTCCCCATTTGGAATCTGCGTGTAATATTGCTCTTAACATGTTAGATAGCTACTGGGATTTTCTTTCCTAATTTTTCATATTCATAATTGACTAGTTCAAAGTCTTCGACTCTGAAGTCATAGAAGTTTTTGATGTTTGGATTGATTTTGAGAGTTGGGGCTTTATGCTGTGGCTTAGCGATGACTTCTTTGACCAAATCAACGTGTCTATCATAGACATGGGCATCCGAGATGACATGGACAAGTTCACCTGGTTTTAAACCAGAGACCTGAGCAAACATCATGATCAATAAGGAATACTGTAAAACGTTCCAGTTATTTGCTGTCAACATATCATTAGAACGCTGATTGAGGATGCCGTTTAAGGTATCACCAGCGACGTTGAAGGTCATAGAATAAGCGCATGGATAAAGGTGCATTTCATGAAGATCTTCGAAGTTATAGATGTTGGTCATGATTCTTCTGGAATGTGGGTTGTTCTTCAAATCGAATAAGACTCTATCGACCTGGTCGAATTCACCTTCTGGATAGATGGCTTTCTTACCTAACTGATAACCATAAGCTTTACCGATAGAACCAGTCTCATCGGCCCAGGAATCCCAGATATGAGAGTTTAACTCATGGACATTGTTGGACTTCTTCTGCCAGATCCATAAAAGTTCATCAAGACAGTTGGTAAAAGCTGTCTTTCTGATGGTCAGAATAGGTAATTCTTCCTGAAGGTTGTAACGATTGACGACACCGAATTTCTTGACCGTATGAGCTGGAGTTCCATCATCCCAATGAGGTCTGACTGGATAAGAGGTATCCCAAACACCATTGTTGAGAATGTCGTTCATATTGTCAATAAATATTTTGTCTGCTTTGGACATGTCTGTTCCTCCTGTTATTTACATTTTTGTTTAAGTAAAACCACTAATTTATTATATATGAAATGAGGGGGTTAAACACCTAAAAAATAGAGCCAATAAGCAATTGCTAATAGGGCCTATAAGAATGCTATTTTGAAACTTTATTAACGAATGCACAAAATTTTGTTATAATACATTTAAGAGGACAAGAGCTATGGGACAGTTTGATGAGAATCTTTATGAAACTAGAACCAACCTATTTAGCAGCGAAAACATTATCGATTATTTGTGGCGTAGATGTGAGAAATCCACTTATCCATTTAAGCCGGATAATTCTTTTGGCATCAACACCAAAGAGGTAGAAAAGAAATATCTTCGTGGTAAGGAGATGATGGCAAGCTATGTCATCACACCAAAAGATATCAAAGCCGCTGATATTCATGGTGGTCATGAATATAATTTCGAAGTAGTCGAATTTGAAACGGTCAACATGGATAAATTGCCAGTTTCGCAAGGTCGCCTGGCTTTGGTATATAAAGCGGACCGCAAGTATTATTCCTTATTTGAAATCTTACCTCGTCCAGATGGACAAAAAGAACTTCGTCTGATTATGAAGGTCAAACAGAAAGTCGGTCTTCTAGGTTCATTCCAAACGGAGATGTTCTACTATTATTAAAGCGAATTCAAGGCCGTGAAAACGGCCTTTTAACGTGCCTTTTTGGCACAATTTGATATTTTATTGAGGACTAAGAAGGATTACAATAAATACATTACTAAGGAGCAAAATATATGTTCAGCTATCACACGTGGTTATTTATTATTGATGCAGGCTTGATTGTTTTGATGTCACTATTTGCTTTTGTCGCATTTCTTCATGACAAAAAACTCGCAGTAAAAGGTGCTATGAGAACAAAAGAGAAAACGCTCTTAGGTCTAGCAGTTCTCAATGGTGCTATCGGTGCTTTTTTAGGAAGAATCGTCGCTCATCATAAGACCGATAAGAGCTATTTCTCTTTGACCATTTATCTCGGTTTGCTTTGTCAAATCGGTGTTCTGGTATTCTTAGGTCTTTATGCGTTTGTGTTCTAGGTTAAGGAGATAAGATTATGTCAAAAAATATGAATAATAACGACTCTTTAAAGAAAAGTCATTCTAAAGCAAGCAATGCAAAGTTGACCTTGCTATGTGTCTTGACAATCCTCGCGTTCTCCGCTTTGTGGATCGGTTTAGCTTTGATTCCAAGCCAACAGACATTAGGATGGATTATCACCATTGCTGGTGGGGTCATCACCTTACTTGGATTGGTAGGATTCAACATCTTCAAAA
>Ga0326511_10002077_pt1 | contig 16432 bp, 16 predicted proteins | sample 0_2496_0518_D_FD_203701 | JGI IMG/M metagenome (GOLD analysis project Ga0326511, IMG submission 203701) | Bovine rumen microbial communities from UC Davis, California, United States - 0_2496_0518 | ecosystem: Host-associated > Mammals > Digestive system > Stomach > Rumen | place: USA...
AAAGAGGTCAGCTGGATGCCCAGCTACGGCCCCGAGATGCGCGGCGGCACGGCCAACGTCTCCGTCATCATCAGCGACGAGCGCATCAGCTCGCCCATCATCAACCAGTTCGACACGGCCATCATCCTCAACCAGCAGTCGCTGGACAAGTTTGAGGCCAGCGTGAAGCCCGGCGGTCTGCTCATCTACGACCCCAACGGCATCACCCACGAGCCCACCCGCAAGGACATCAACATCTACAAGATCGCCGCTACCGCCAAAGCCCAGGAGCTCGGCATCAGCAAGGTCTTCAACATGGTGGTCCTCGGTGGCTTCCTGAAGCTCAAACCCATCGTCGAAAAGCAGTACATCCACGAAGGCCTCGAGCACTCCCTGCCCCAGCGCCACTGGAACCTCATTCCCCAGAACGAGGAAGCTATCGAAATCGGCAAGGGCCTCATCGAATGCGTCCAGAAACTCTAACTGGAAAATAAGGACAAATCGCAATGCAGAAAGCCTCTCCCACTGCGGGGAGGCTTTCGTTTTTTTTGCCCCGAAGCACATTTTTTTTGTCAGTTTGCAAAAAGTTTGTATTTTTGCAGTCTAAAACAATTAAAACTATCAATACAATATTATGTGCGGAATAGTAGGATATATCGGTGAGCAGGAAGCTTACCCCATACTGATAAAAGGCCTTCATCGTCTTGAATATCGCGGCTACGACAGCGCAGGAGTGTCCATGATCAACGCCAAGGGCGACCTGCATGTCTACAAAGCCACAGGCAAAGTGTCGGCCCTCGAGGAGAAATGCACCAACGAGGACATCACCGGCACCATCGGCATCGCCCACACCCGCTGGGCCACCCACGGCGAGCCCAACACCGTCAACGCCCATCCCCACCTCTCGCAGAGCGGCAACCTCTCGCTGGTGCACAACGGCATCATCGAGAACTACAAGACCCTCCGCGCCATGCTGGAGAAAGAGGGCTTCACCTTCTGCTCCGACACCGACACCGAGGTACTGGTGCAGCTGATCGAATACACGCAGAAGAAGGGCAAGTGCGACCTTTTCACCGCCGTGCAGCGCGCCCTGAAGAACGTCATCGGCGCCTATGCCATCGCCATCCTCCAGAAGGAACATCCCGACCAGCTGATCTGCGCCCGCAAAGGGTCGCCGCTGGTCATCGGTGTGGGTACCGACGCCCGCGGCGGCAAGGAATTCTACCTCGGCTCCGACGCCACCCCCATCGTGGAATACACCAAGCAGGTCATCTACCTCAAGGACGAGGAGATTGCCTACATGGACCGCACCGGCAAGATTGACATCGTCAACCTCAGCAATGTCCACCAGACCCCCGAAATGCACACCCTGAGCCTGAGCCTCGACGAGCTGGAGAAGGGCGGATTCCCCCACTTCATGCTGAAGGAAATCTGGGAGCAGCCCAATGCCCTTCGCACCTGCATCAAAGGGCGTCTGCACCGCAAGGACAAGGACGTGGTGCTGAGCGGCATCATCGACCACAAGGACAAGTTCATCAACGCCCGCCGCATCATCATCTGCGCCTGCGGCACCAGCTGGCACTCGGCCCTCATCGGCAAGTACTTCATCGAGGAGGCGGCCCAGATACCCGTCGAGGTGGAGTATGCCTCGGAGTTCCGCTACCGCAACCCCGTCATCTATCCGGACGATGTGGTCATCGCCGTGAGCCAGAGCGGCGAGACGGCCGACACGCTGGCCGCCATCCAGCTGGCCGAGCAGAAGGGCGCTTTCCTCTACGGCATCTGCAACGTCATCGGTTCCTCCATCGCCCGCGCCACCAATAGCGGCACCTACCTCCACGTGGGTCCCGAAATCGGCGTGGCCTCCACCAAAGCCTTCACCGGACAGGTCATCACACTGTGCCTGCTGGGTCTGGCCATCGCCAAGGAGAAACACACGCTGAGCGACGACATGTTCCACATGCTGGTGGACGAGCTGTACCAGATTCCCGACAAAATCCAGTGGACCCTGGAGAACAACAAGAATATCGACCAGTTCGCCCAGATGTTCACCTACTGCCACAACTTCATTTTCCTCGGCCGTGGCTACAACTACCCCGTGGCCCTCGAGGGCGCCCTGAAGCTGAAGGAGATATCCTACCTCCACGCCGAAGGCTACCCCGCCGCCGAAATGAAGCACGGTCCCATCGCCCTCGTCGACGAGGAGATGCCTGTGGTCTTCATCGCCCCGAAGCGCGGCATGTACGACAAGATTGTCTCCAACATCCAGGAAATCAAGTCCCGCAAGGGCAAGATTATCTCCGTGGTCACCGAAGGCGACACGACGGTGAAGAACATGAGCGACTACACCTTCGTCATTCCCGACACGCGCGACTGCTTCGTGCCCCTGCTTTCGGTCATCCCGCTGCAGCTGCTGGCCTACTACATTGCCACCGCCAAGGGCCGCAACGTCGACCAGCCCCGCAACCTGGCCAAGAGCGTCACGGTGGAGTAAAATAGAGAGAGGGGCCGCGCGCAGCGCGGCCCCCCTCGTTTTCATACTTTGTCCTTCTTTACCTCCTGAACTGCAACGGGCCGCCGACAGTGTAGGTGGTGCCGTCGATGGTCATGCGGACACCGAAACTGGTGGCAATCACATCCTCCTCGGGGTCGTAGGTGAAAGTGGCCGTGTACCCTGGCAGGATGAGGGTGCCGCTGTGGCTGTCGGGGTTGTAGGTCCAGCCCATCGACGACGAGACGCCGTGGCCGAGCAGACGGATGGTGAGCGAGCCGCCGGCACCGTAGTCCCAGAAGGCGAGGGCAAAGGTGACGGTGTCGCCGCCGTCGAGCACCTGTTGGGCAGTCCAGTCGGTGTTGGCTGGGAAGGAGTCGACCACCGGCGGCTCGGGCGCTTCGCCCCTTGGGTAGAGGGTCACCTCGCCGCCCAGGGTGTCGCCATATTGGTCGTCGATCATGTAAATGTAGCTTGTGATGGTTGGCCCCTCAGCATGGTAGGCGAAGTCGAAATTCCAGTCGTCGCCCTCCAGCAGGCCGCTGTCGCCGTCGAAGGTGTAGTGGAACGTGAGGTCGACAGGATTGGTGATGCCGTTGACCAACAGCTCCACGTAGAGGCTGCCAGTGCTGTCGTCGGCGAAGTCGAAGTTGTAGGTGATGGTCATGGGGTAGTCCAGGAAGGTGTCGGTCAGCGTGCCCACCCAGGCGGTGCCGGCCAGCGAGGGCACGGCGGGTTGGGGTGCAGGTTGAGGGTTGGACGTGGGCTCCTCCTTTTGGCAGGCGGCGAGGAGCAGGGCCGCCATCAGTAAGGTTACGATGCGTTTCATTGGTGTGTGTGTATATTGGTGACGTGATTGATGATCTGCGCCATCTCCTCCATCGTGCTGTAGAAGAAGAGGCAGAGCGTGAGGCGCCGGCTGTCGCTGGCGACGAGGTAGCCGCTGTCGCCGTGCTGCAAGGCGGTCTGCATCAGGGGGTCGGAGGTGGGCGGTCGGACACCGTAGGAACGGAGTGTGGTGTCGATTATGGAGTCGATCAGCACACCGTGGTCGTAGTGTACGCTGCCGGTGACGAGGGTGTCTAACCGGATGACGGTGTCCACGCAGAGCATCGTGTCGATGGGCCGGCCATCCAGCTTCTGCGCCATCAGCTCTTGCAGCACCTGGGTGAACGCCTCGCCCATGCTGGGCACGCTGTCGAGGGTGTAGGAGCGGGTGATGGTGGTCTTGAGGCTGGAGACACTGACCGAGTCGAGGGCACCGGCATCCTCGCGGTGGTGTACGCCGAAGTCGTCGCAGAGCTGCAACCAGGCCTCGTGGTCGGGCGCCTCGAACATGACGGCATTGAAGCCGCGGTAGCCGCCCACGAGGGCCACGGTGAGGTCTGTGCGGTCGGCATACTTCAGGTAGATGGCCTTGGCGGCCGTGGTGGCCTCGGGCAGCGGCTCCTCGCGCTGGCAGGCTGTCAGCAGGAGCAGCAGGAGCGTCAGGGGTAACAACAATCTTTTCATTGCAGGTAAGTTTTAAAGGTTTCTATCGCTCCGTCGGGCGAGCAGCCAGTGTTGCAGGCGAAGAGCACCTGCTCGCCGTCGACCTTGACGGTGCGGATGCCGTCGTCGTCGGCAGCGCCGTGCAGGGCCAGGGGCAGCACCACCGCCGCCACACATGCCGCCGCAATCCACGCCTTCCACCTCCCACTCTCCACTCTCCGCTCTCCACTCTCCACTCTCCACTCTCCACTCTCCGCTCTCCACTCTCCGCTCTCCACTCCAAAGCACCCGCCGCACCTCACGGTCCAGCTCGGCGTCGGTCATCGGGCAACGGCCCGACTGCAGGTCGTCGCTCAGCGCCTGCCACTGCTGTTCAAAGTCGTTATATTTCATCTTCATAAAGCTTTCTTAGTTTACGTTTGATACGGGTGAGGAGCACACTGACGTGGGCCGCCGTGAGACCGGTCATGCGGGCGATCTCGATGTTGCTGAAGCCGTGCAGGTGCGCCATCACGATGCTGTGGTCGCGCTCGTCGAGGGTGTCGATGAGCTGGCGCAGGTAGTGACTCCGCTCGTCGCCGTCGGGGTCGGTGGAGGGGTCGGGCATCGCAGGGGCGTCCACTGTGGGCTGGTTGCCGATGCGGCGCTTGAGAGAAACAAGGGTGTTGACAGCCACGCGGTAGACCCAAGTGCGCTCCGAGCTGCGGCCGTCGAAGGTGCCGTAGTCGTGCCAAAGGGCTATAAGTACCTCGTGGAAGGCGTCCTGCGACTCCCAGGCGGCACTGAAGCGGAACGAGCGGCAGACCTGCCAGATGAGGTCGCGCTGCCGTCGCACCAGCTCGCGGAAGGCCCGCTCGTCTTCGTTATGTCCATTAACAGTCATGTCGGTGTACCTTTTCGTTCTGATGGATTAGGCGCACCGACATGACGGAATGCAACATGCGAGATATGTTTTTTTTTACCGGCGGGTGGCTTTGAGCACCTGCTCCACCACGCCGATCTTGTAGCCCGTGCTGTGGTAGAGGATGTGGCCATCCTTGTCGATGAGGGCCACCAGCGGATACTCCACCTTGCCCAGCTTGGCGGCCTCGCAGATGCGCTGCTCCAGCAGCCCCTTCTGGTAGGCGAAGTCGGTATTGACGAGGCCCCAACCGGTCATGCCGATAGTGGTCGGCCCCACCATGAAGGTCATGCCGCCCCATGCCGCCATCTCCTTCTGCAGCTGGCGCAGCTCGACGATGAGGTGCTTCGACGGCTCGCTGTATTCACCCAGGTTGACGTAGAGCATACCCTCCTTGCCGGCATAGTCCCACAGGGCCACGCCGTCGAAGAGTTCCAGGTTCTTGTCCACCACGCCCAGCTCGTCGGTGCGGGCCAGCAGGGGCAGGATGACAACCTCCTTGGTCACCCGTTCGCCGGCCTTCACCTCGAAGAACTCCATCCTTGACCGCACGGCCCCGTCGGGGTAGCGGTTGCCCGTGCTGAGGCAGTAGACGCCGGGCTCCAAGTCGAGAGCATCCGTTCTCCGCTCTCCGCTCACCGTTCTCCACTCCATCCTCGGGTCGTTCTCGAAGTCGAAAGTGCGCAGGTCGCCATTCTCCAGCTTGGCCAGCGTGAAGTGGGGCCAGTAGACAGGCTTGGCGGGTTCCTTGCCCTTATACACAAGGGTAAGCCTTCCAGACAATCCGGAACTTCCGGACAATCCGGAATCTCCGGAAAATTCGGAAAAACCAACCGCCTTCCAAGCGCCGTCCCAAGCATATATGATATTGGTGGCATTGTCCAGATAGGCGGGCACCCCGGCGGCGCGGCAGGCGGCCACGAAGAAGATGTCGCGGCTGTGGCTGTCGGCACGGCGCAGCTTGTACACGCCCACGGGCGAGACAGGACAGTTGTAGTAGTTGCTCGTGTCGTCGATGGCGACGCTGTCCAGCGTCCACTGGCGTATCTCCTCGGCCGTCATGCCCTTGAAGCGGGCGAGCTCCTTGCGGTAGGGGCGCACCATCTCGTTGCTGATGCGGGCGGGCATGATGCCTTTCTCATAGACATCACGGGCGTAACCTTTATACTGCCATGGCTCGGTCCAATGCGCCTCGAGGGTGGCGGCGGTGATGTCGCGCATGTCCTTGTCGCTATAGCTGCTCATGTACTCATAGTATTCGCGGCGATAATCCCCACAAGTGTCAATGAAAGCGGTTATCTCACGCCAGTTGCCCTCGCTCTTTTTCACCAGCTCCCACGCCTTGTCGGCGGTCACGTCGGGATGTACCGAGACGGGGTAGTCCGACATCTCCCACCACTGCTCGTAGGTGGGGAAGGTGGCGGTGTAGGCGTTGCGCAGCGAGTCTTCGTAGGCCAGGCGCTTGGCGTTGGCGGCAATCTCCTCCTCGCTGGCCACCACCTTGGGTGTGCCAGCCACGGGGGGCACCATCTCGAACTGGAGCGCCGGCGTCTCGCCGGCCTGCCGGCAGGATGCCGGCGCTCCAAGCTGCAGCGTCATCGTGCTGTCCTGGCGCACGTCCAGCTTTTCGAAGGCGTAGCGTTCGCCGTCGGTGACCCAGATGAGCAGGTCGCCCAGGCCGGTGGTCAGCGAGGCCTTGCCATCGGCATCGGTGGTCTGGGCGCTGAGGGTGTAGTATTCGGCATAGTTGTAGAGCTTGAACTTCACCTGTGCTCCCTCCAGGGGCTTGCCCTCCTCGTCCTGCACAGTAACGGTCACGCGGCGCGTGGGGGCGTAATGCGACAGCAGGTTAAGCTCGCTATATAGCGCGGTGCGCTTCACCACCTCCTCGTCGCCCTTGTACTTGCCGAAGGCCTTCGAGTGCACCATCATGCAGCGCGTGCTCGGCACGGAGAACCATCCCATATTGAGCCGCGGGTCGGGCTCGCAGGCCCCGAGGAACTTCCACTCGCCGGAGGCTCCGGACGTCCCGGATTCTCCGGACTCCCCAGCGACCCAGACCTCCACCCACGCGTGGTTGTCGTCGCAGTGCGCCCAGCGGGGCGTATAGCACTGGCGGGCGGGTATGCCCACGGCGCGCAGGGCTGTGACGGCGAAGGTGCTCTCCTCGCCGCAGCGGCCCAGGCTGGTGCGCATGGTGGCCAACGGGGCCGAGGTGCGGCTGTCGCTGGCGCGGTAGGCCACATGCTCGTGACACCAGTGGTTCACCTCCAGCGCGGCCTCCTCCATGCTCATCCCCCCTACCCTATCCTTCAGCTCGCGGAACATCACCATGCGGGCCGTGTCGAGGTTCTCGTTGTTGACGCGGTACACCAGCACGAAGTGGCGGAACACATCCTCGGGGATATCTTTGCCCCAGGGCATCTCCTCGCGGGCCTTGAAGGCATAGCGCACCTGGTCGAGGTAGAACTGTGGCTCATAGTCCGCCAGGTCGCTCAGCGGCATATAGGCATAGAGGAACTCCATGGCCTCGCGCTCCATGGCACTCAGCGTGTCCAGCCGCACATCCAGCATCGGAAACTGCGCCATGCGCTCCTCGAAGTCGCCATGCACCTCGTTCCTGTAATTCTTGTCCGTAATAAAATGCGGGTCGCGGTGGCACGATGCCAACAACACAAGACCCACCAGCAGGGGAAATATCTTCTTCATAATGTCAACGTTTGGTCAATCATTTGTCTCACCGTGGCGGCGTCGGTGACGAGGGTGCCGTCGTCGAGGGTCTTCTTGCAGCTGCCGTGCACCTCGCGCACCCCGCTTTCGGCCACCAGGCGGCGCACATTCTGCGGTGTGACGCCGCTGCCGGCGAGGATTTTCACTCCGGTGACGCCCACCAGCTCGCGGATGACGCCTGCCCCCTCGAGGGCCGTATAGCGCTGGCCGGAGGTCAGCAGCCTGTCGCAGCGCGCCGCGGCCACAGCCCACAAGGCCTCCTGGGGGTCCTGCTGCGCCTCGTCGAAGGCGCGGTGGAACGTCACCTCCATCGGCGCCGCCAGCTGCACCAGCCTACGCGTCACCTCCACCTCCACCTTGCCCTCCTCGGTCAGCAGTCCCAGCACCACGGCGGCGGCGCCGAGCTCCTTGCAGCGCTTGATGGTGGCTATCATCTCCATCTGCTCGGCTTCGGTGTAGCAGAAGTTGCCCGCCCGCGGACGCACCAGCACATGGGTACGCAGGCCGAGGCGGCGGGTGCAGTAAGCGATGGCTTCATCGCTGGGAGTAAGTCCGCCGCACTCCAGGTCGCGGCAGAGCTCAATGCGGTCGGCGCCGCCGTCCTTGGCGGCAATGGCCGACGCTATCGAATTGCAACAAATCTCTACGTCAATCATGCTGCAAAAGTACAACTTTTTTCCCGACCGCCAAAAAAAACTTTGCCTCCTCCACCCCCCACCCGACACCTACCCGATACCTACCAAAGAGCTCCCTTCTTATATTGTTCTTATATCGTTCTTATATCGTTCTCATATACTTCTCATATACTTCTTATATAGGTGATATAAGAAGTATATGAGAAGTATATAGGAACTATATGAGAAGGGAGCTCTTTGGTGGCACTTTGGGGGTGGTTGGAGCGGGGTTGGAGAAGGGTTGTTTTTTTTCGACGGGGACATACTATGGTGCCGGATTTTGCGTTATTTTTTCAAATCAAGAAAACATAAAAATATGCAGAATACACAACACATCACCAACGACCTGATCTATGTCGGCGCCAGCGACCGTCGCCTGGCCCTGTTTGAAAATGTCTACCCCATTCCGCGCGGGGTGAGCTACAACAGCTATGTGCTGCTGGACGAAAAGGCGGTGCTGTTCGACACCGTCGACGCCTCGGTGGCCCAGCAGTTCTACGAGAACGTCGAGGCCGCCCTTGCTGGCCGCAAGCTGGACTACGTCGTCGTCCACCACATGGAGCCCGACCACGCCGCCACGCTGATGGACCTCCTGCTGCGCCACCCCGAGGCCACGGTGGTCACCACCGCCAAGGCCGCCCAGATGATGGAGCAGTTCTTCGGCACCAAGCCCGCACAGCTGATGGCCGTCAAGGAAGGCGACACCCTCGCCACCGGCACCCACACGCTGGTCTTCACCATGGCCCCCATGGTGCACTGGCCCGAGGTGATGATGACCTACGACAGCACCGCGAAGGTCCTCTTCTCCGCCGACGCTTTCGGCACCTTCGGCGCCCTGAGCGGCAACCTCTTTGCCGACCAGATGGACTTCGAGCATGAGTGGCTCGGCGACGCCCGCCGCTACTACATCAACATCGTGGGCAAGTACGGCCTGCAGGTGCAGAACGTGCTGAAGAAAGCCGCCACGCTCGACATCCAGATGATTTGCCCGCTGCACGGCCCCGTGTGGAGAGAAAATCTTGGTTGGTTCATCGGCAAGCACGACGTGTGGAGCCGCTACGAACCTGAGGACAAGGGCGTGGTCATCATCTACGGCAGCATCTACGGGCATACCGAAGCCGCCGCCCTGCGCCTGGGCACGCTGCTCTCGGAGCGCGGCGTGAAGGGCATCAAGGCCTACGACGCCAGCCACACCCACGCCAGCAAGCTGGTGGCCGAGTGCTTCCGCGCCAGCCACGTGGTCCTGGCCTCCAGTACCTACAACAACGGCCTCTTCACGCCCATCGAGGGGCTGCTGGCCGACCTCAAGGCCCACGCCTGGCAGAAGCGCACCGTGGCCCTCGTGGAGAACGGCAGCTGGGCTCCGCAGGGTGCCAAGCTGATGCGTGCCGAACTGGAGCAGATGAAGGACATCGCCATCGTCGGCGAGCCCGTCAGCCTCAAGAGCGCCGCCACCCCCGCCCAGGAGCAGCAGCTCGCCGCCCTGGCCGACCAGATAGTGAGTACGCTGGGGGAGTGAGGAAGGAGTGAAGGAGGAGTGATGAAGGAGTGATGAAGGAGTGATGAAGGAGTGAAGGGGGAGTGATGAAGGAGTGAGAGGGGAGTGAGGGGGACAATACCTTATTTGTGTAAATAAAATAGACGACAATGGAATATGGATTTCAACGTGTGATAGCATGGCAAAAAGCGCATGAGTTCGTTTTGCTGGTTTACAGAATAACCAAGCATTTCCCCGACGATGAAAGATTTGGGTTGACATCACAGTTGAGACGTGCGGCCGTGTCGGTGGAAGCGAACATAGCGGAAGGATACCGGAAGATAAGCCGGGCCGACAAACTACGCTTCCTCAATATTGCACAGGGAAGCCTCGAGGAATGTCGCGACTACCATATCCTTGCAAAAGACTTGGACTATATCAACGAAGAAGAATACGAACAGATAAGGGTTTCGCTCTTGATGGCCAGCAAATTCCTCAATGCCTACTGCGAGGGCATCAGAAACAATAACGCCATGAAAAATGACCCAGTATAATAATAAAAAACTGCAAATAAAGAAGTAGTAAACAGGAGTAGTATTAAGGAGTAGCATAAGGAGTAAATAAAAAGAGCTGTGAAAAACATTTGTCCCCTTCACTCCCCTTTCACTCCCTTCTCACTCCCTTCTCACTCCCCCAAATAAAAAAAAACATGATCGACAACAAAGCCTTCTTCACCATCGGCTACGGCCTCTATGTCCTCGTTGCCCGGCAGGGCGACAAGGACAATGCCTGTATCATCAACGTGGCGCAGCAGGTCAGCAGCGACCCGCTGCAGCTGATGATCTGCGTCAACAAAGCCAACCTGACGCACGACATGGTGCTGCGCACACTGAAGTTCAACCTCTGCCCCCTCAGCGAGGAGGCCACCATGAAGCCCTTCCAGCACTTCGGCTTCCAGAGCGGCCGCGATGTCGACAAATTCGCCGGCTGCGAGCAGGAGCTGCGCACGGAGAACGGCCTGCTGTACCTGCCGAAGTTCATCAATGCGGTGATCAGCTGCGTCGTCACCAAGAGCATCGACCTCGGTAGCCACACCATGTTCATCGCCATGCCGCTGGAGGCCCGCGTGCTCAGCGACAGCCCGTCGATCACCTACACCTACTACCAGCAGCACATCAAGCCCAAGCCCGCCGCTGCTCCCGCCGCAGGCGGCAAGAAGAAGTGGGTATGCGAAGTCTGTGGCTACGTCTATGAAGGCGACGAGCTCCCCGCCGACTTCGTCTGCCCCTGGTGCAAGCACCCCGCCAGCGACTTCAAGTTGATGGAATAATTTTTTTGCCAGATAGGAGTTGTTTTGCTCCTTTCTATATTTTGAGAAAAGTACGTACAATGAATATACAGAAATTATATCGAGAAAGATGGTTGAATAGGAAAGGTCGATTATTCGATGAATATTCTTGTACCTTTTATTGCAAAAATGGGAGACTCAAGAAACTACCAATACCCAAATTCGACTATGTAAATAAGTTTTATGAGGGTCGTTGTCTCGTTAGAGTGGGTGACAAAGTTAATGATGTATCTGGAGAATATGTAATGGGTGTATATGGTTATTTAAACACTAATCTCGAATATGCCATTACGCCACAATTTTTTAGTGCACATGATTTTTCAGAAGGGTTGGCATGTGTTAGAGTCAACGATACTTGGGGTGAGTTATCTGGTAAATGTGGTTTCATAAATAGACAGGGAAAGTTTATTATCAAGCCTACTTTTGATACGGCGGATAGTTTCCAGAATGGAGTTGCAGTTGTCTCAAAGAACCATAAATATTGGTATATAAAGAAAAATGGCAAAGCATTATTTGGATATGGAAGAGGTAAGTTGCGTTTCCATGAAACATTCGACTATGCAGAGTCATTCTCAGAGGGTATGGCTTTTGTTAGGATAAAGGGTGATACTTATATTATTTCGAAAAATGGCAGAAGACGATTCGCGGTCAAAGACCATTCTGCACATGAACCATATAAAAATGGTCTTGCTTTTATTTGCTCGTATAGCAATGGTGAGGATAAGTGGGGCGCATGTGACAAAAGAGGGAGAATAATAATCCCATTTGAATACGATAGAATATCTGGGTTTGTAAATGGGTTCGCAATTGTTTATCGTAACGATAGGGTGGCGTTCATAGACAAAAGGGGAGTAATACTAAGTCGTTATAGTTATAGTCACAATCTTCCTCAGGTTCCTTGGTATTTTGAAGCAAAAGAGTTCTCTGAAAACATCGCAGCCGTTAAAGTTATTACTGACAAATGGGGTTTTGTAAACAACAAAGGTAGGATAATTATAGACTTCAGTTTCGATGAAGTAGATTCATTCCATAATGGTATGTGCGTTGTAAAAAAAGATGGTAAATGGGGTGTGGTAAATAAAAAAGGGAATTGGGTTATCAAAAACACTTTTGATAGTGAGATACTAAATCTTGAGCATGGATTAGAAGTTATGGTTGGTGATGAGTGGTATTCATTATCACGAAAAGGTGTTTTAGGAAAAATTGATTCCTAACTATCTCTTATGTCCATAATATGAAAAAAGCAAATATTATATCGAAAGTAACCTGTCTCATAGCGACATTTTTTTTGTTGATTGGCTGTTTTAAAATGCCAATAGGCTATTATACATTTCTTCGAATTGTTGTTTTTGTGACATCAATAATTGTACTGACTGGAAGCATTAAAAATGATATGCTATCATTAGCGATTGTGACTGCTTTGATTGGGATATTGTTTAATCCAATATTGCCCATCTATCTCCACAGCAAAAGCGTATGGGTGATTTTAGATTTGTTATCTTCTGGTTGGTTCGTTTTTTGCTCAATAAAACATGGAAGAGATTGATTTATGAACTACGAGGCCGAGAAATTTGCTGGCATTGCTCACCATAACCCAATTAAGCGTATATTTAGCTGTTGTGGTAAGCCTCGTTATTTTTCTGAGAAATCTTTGCTGATACCGAGAAATAACATTTATTATAAAAGAACGGGAAACTTGTTGTTTCTCCCTAACCCATTTAATTATTCTACAACCCAACTGTGGATTTCACAGAGTGGTTTTGTGGAAAAGATTATGGCTGTTGACCCAATTTGGGATGAAAAACAACATAAAGAAATAGAGTTTGAGAGATATAGATACGAGGCTTTATTTGACGCGAATGATAGATGCGTTCATTGCGAAACTATTCTTAGAAGCCACAGAGATAATACGGAAAGTAAGTACTTAGACGATTTCGAGTACATCGAAGAAGGTCCGTATCTGAAAAGGAATATTGTGTGTAAAGACCTCAAACGGCATAGAACGGAGAGATTCTCGTATCATTACGACATGAATGGGGATCTTGAGGTGTTTGATAAACGTGATAATTGTAGAATGAGGTTTACCTATGACGGAGAGCATCGTCTTTTGGCGAAGGAGGAGTATGAGAAGAATAGGCAAATCGATATGTTTGTCGGACCTCTCACATTCCTTAAAGGAACATATTACGAATATGACAGTAAAGGCAGACTTGTTTCCATTTTTGAGAAAGACCAACATGGTGAACTGGTTGAAATAAAGCAGGTGAAGTATTATGAGGATGGTTCGTCGAGAACAATAGAAAAAGATCCTGGGAGGCAAACAAAATATACATGGAATAATGCCGATGAAGAGCAACCGACACGACAAGTTATCGTAGATAGAGCAGACTCTAAGAAACCTGTTGCTGTTCATACTGATATGTTATATGATGAACATGGTAATATTATTTTTAAGAAACTCAAACGAACAGAGTATAAATTCAGCACAAGAAAGAACGAATGGGTTGTAAAAAAAGACATACGTGAGAATACCTACGAATATGTGTACGACAGCGAGGGAAATTGGATACAGCGAGAGGACTTTATAGACGGCCATGCGAGATTTATCACGCAACGAGTAATTGAATACTGGTAGAAAATGAAACGATTATTGTTTTGTGCATTATTCGCTCTGGCGATTGTTGCTTGTAATCATCAGGCTGCAGAAACGCGCAATGCACTTGAAACAACACAATGGTATGTCTAGAATAATCCGATTAACGACTATGACATATCCATATTTGCGTGGATGTATGATACAATCTATTACAGCGCATGCGAGATAACGGTGTTTCTACGGAAAGGAGATATGTGTTATTCTATTAAACAAAGGGCTTCATATAATTCTTTTATCGATGTCGTGGCCATTCTCTCGGAAAGCACTAATCCTCAGACTTATTGGCGCGTTCTTAAGAACCGGTTGGCCAAAGAAGGAAATGAAACCGTTACAAATTGTAACGCTTTTAAGCTGCCCTCTGCTTTTTTGTGGAGAATAATTCGTATATTTGCCGCATGAATAATCATTTAAAAAAGGCAGTTTGTATCTGGCAACATGCAGGTTGGCTGCATTCCGGATGGGGCAAAGCAGGACGCAACGTCATGGATAGATTCTTATTTGCGATGCCCGTTGTCCTGCTGATGCTGGTGGGATGCACCGGCAACCACACGGGCGATGGAGTGCTGCTGGAGGATTTCCCGACCCTGCAGCAGACCACCGACTACACCTGCGGGTGCGTGGCGGCGCAGATGGTGATGCAGTACTACCACGTCGACGACGAGACGGAGGCGGGACTGGCCGAGAAGATGCACACCCATGTCGACAGCCGCACGCCCGGGGCACTGCCGGGCAGCGCCGTGCAATGGACGGACTACGGCACTAGCGTGGAGGAGATGTACCACTACTTCGACGGCCGCGGGGATTTCGGCATTGTGGCGTCGAGCTTCTGTCCCGACAGCAGTCCGGCACTGCTCACCGACACCGCCCGCGTGGGCATACAGGCCGTGGGCAATGCCGCGCAGACCTTCGCCGACTACGGCGAGGCCGCCCAGTTCTTACGCCAGCAGCTGGAGGCGGGACGGCCAGTCATGGTGTGCTGGAACCTCTGGGACGGACACTGGACCATCTGCATAGGCTACGACGACCGAGGCACCACGGACACCTACGACGACGACATCCTCACCATGGCCGACCCCTGCGACATCACCGACGGACGGACCGACGGATACACACAGGTGGGCCTCGTGGCTTTCTTCTACGACTGGTTCTGCACCATGACGCCCAAGCCTTGGCAGCTGCAGCCCTACATCGTCGTGGCACCAAAATAAAAAAAAACATTTATTTTGCCGAATAAGAAAATAGTTGTATCTTTGCAGCCGAATATAAACCCTAAAAAATAAAGAAAATGGAAAAGTACGTTTGCGACGTTTGCGGTTACGTTTATGATCCCGCAGTTGGCGACCCCGACAACGGCATCGCCCCCGGAACCAAGTTTGAAGACCTGCCCGCCGACTGGGTGTGCCCCCTGTGCTCGGTGGACAAGACCCACTTTGAGAAACAATAAAAGAATGTGGGAATGTGTTAATGTGTGAATGCGTTAGTCGTGCTGACGCAATTGCATCTTGACAGATTAACATATTAACGAATTAACATATTAACGAATTAACATATTAATACTATGCTGAACAAGAAAGTTTCCGACCTGCTGAACGAGCAGATCAACAAAGAGCTCTACAGTGCCTACCTCTATTTGGACATGAACAACTATTTCGACAAGCGCGGCCTCAACGGCTTCGCCAACTGGTACATGATCCAAGCCCAGGAGGAGCGCGACCACGCCATGCTCATCTACAAGTATATGCAGAACAACGACTGCCCCATCAAGCTCGAAGCCATCGCCATGCCCGACAAGGTGTACAAGAAGGACATGGACGTGCTGAAGGCCGGCCTGGAGCACGAGGAGTACGTCACCGCCTCGATCCACACCATCTACGACGCCGCCAGCAAGGTGAAGGATTTCCGCACCATGCAGTTCCTCGACTGGTTCGTCAAGGAGCAGGGCGAGGAGGAGACCAACGCCCGCGACATGATCTCGAAGATGGAGCTCTTCGGCAGCGACGCCCGCAGCCTCTACATGCTCAACCAGGAGCTTGCCGCCCGCACCTACAACGCCCCCAGCCTGGTGCTCGACTAATAAGCATCGACTAACACTGAAACGACGGGGTGTGTGGCAACCACACACCCCTCTCTTTACGCCATGAAAAACTTTTACCACGAAAAACCCGTCGCCGTCTATCGCACCACCGTCAGCATCATTCTCTTTGAAATAATGTATCTGGCCGCTGCAATGGGTTGTGGATATATCGTCTTCCAGATAGATGTACTTTGGGCACAATTGTTGCTTGGTTTTCTGGCGGTGATGATACTTTGGGCGTGCGTGGATCTGCTTAAATATCGAAACGATCGTATTGTCGTCACGCCAAGCCATCTGTCGCTTCCGAATGTTGACACAAGAACGAAGATGGGCAAGGAAAGCATCACCGCCAAGGCCATCGTCCCATGGTATAAGATTAAGGACATCAAAGTCAACTTCAACATTACTTCCACCAACAGGGTGAACATACAGAAAAAAGTGCTGGTTATATTGTGCAACGAGACAATATATTCTATTGACTCCTATATGTATGACGTCTTCTTCCTAAAACGAAAGCTTAAGGCTTTTTGGCAACAATTCAACAAAAAACATTGACTTAAGAAAAATATTTTCATCATATCATAATTTCTTCGTATCTTTGCCCCGTTTTT
>Ga0326511_10002078_pt1 | contig 16429 bp, 11 predicted proteins | sample 0_2496_0518_D_FD_203701 | JGI IMG/M metagenome (GOLD analysis project Ga0326511, IMG submission 203701) | Bovine rumen microbial communities from UC Davis, California, United States - 0_2496_0518 | ecosystem: Host-associated > Mammals > Digestive system > Stomach > Rumen | place: USA...
ACGGAAAAGACTACGTTGCAAATAGTTTGGAAGAGTTAAAGCAGATAGTAAACGAATTATAAACGCTCAAATTAACAACAGATAGTTTCAAAAAAAGAGTACAACCAAATCGGCTATACTCTCTTTAATCGTATTAGTCACACTCCCAAAGAAGAAATGTGGTGCAAAGATAGCTATATTTTCTTAGATATCCAAATATATTGCACGAAATTAGCCTTAACACACACGCACACGCGCGTAATAGTTGAGTACCAGGGGAACGGACTTGCAACGAACTCACAAGGATTCCTTTCGGGTTCGTTCCTGTGCAGATAGAGTGCACAGATAGTTCCGTGAAACATCGTTTGACTTCCTCGAAATGCCGAAACACTTCCGTGAAACATTTATACTGCTCACATTCACAACGGATAGTTCCAAAGACATTCAGGACAAAGAACACATAACTACACATCAGACCACGAACCACCACAAAAGACCACAGAAAAACACGCTCTGTTCACAGCAAGCTATCATTCCCCCACTTCTCCCCACCAACAAGACAAAACACCGCCAAAAGAGCTAAAACAAGCCAAAAATGCCCTCAAAACACGAAAAGTGCCCTCTGAGAATTGAATATTTACAGAAAAGTCGTACACTCCTACGGAATTTTTAATTCTCGCTAATCTCAGAGGCTAAAAAACACTTTTCCAACGCAATTTCAAGCTCAAATCTACATAAATACAACGTTATCACTTCATTATTGCTCATATTCACAACAGATGTTTCCAAGAGATTCCTCTTCCCTCCTGAACCACATACAAAGAACACAACAGAACACCAACACAGACAAAGAACAGGACTAAAGACTGCATTACTTGACACAGACAACCACAAAAACACCTCAAAAAAAACGCTAAAATGACCTCAAAATGACACCGAAAAACATCAAAACAACCTCAAAAACGACCAAATGCACGTTTTGTCCTATATTTTTTTGTCTCAGTACGCTATAGGAGACAAATGCCGCTTTTGTCCTATCCTCCACACATCAACAACCAACACAGAAAACCACACAAACACGCAATCTGAGCAATTCTAACAACCCCAAAACGTTAATTACTCACTCCTGTCTTTTAACACGCTAAAATGACCTAAAAACACCCCAAAATCAACCGAAAAGCACCCACAAGACCATACACCAAAACACCACGAAAACAGAGCTTCACAAACACCTCCACAAACCGCACAACTCGCTATAAATCAATCAGAACAACTGCAAACCTCTATAATGCAGTATATTGAACTATAAACCACGTTTTAAGTTAAAATCAGGCGAGAAGTGTTAAAAAAGCTCTGAAATGACGCATATTTTAACACTCATTAACGATTTAGTGTTACAATGGTGGCAGGTAGAGCAGATTTACAATTTATTTTACTATCTTTGCACCGAGAGGCAAAGTTTCTCCTCCAAAAATCGGTCAAAAAATCGGTCAAAAAATAGGGTTAGAACCCTCTTGGGGTCACAACCTCACCTCAAAATCAGGCAGTTAGAAGGCTTTGGTAAAACAAAGGTAAAACAAACGCCCTGTTTTGGGCATGAACACCGAGGATGATGTGACCGCCAGCCCTTCATCATATAAAGGACACGGAACACCACCGAGGACACCGATATACACCGCACACAGGGGGACACATACAAGGGCATACCACAGACCCCCCACCCCCTTAGGTACTGCGGGTTAGCCTACAATAGAATAATACACATGTGTTTTTATTCTTCTATGGCATGGATTTGGTCTTCTGCCTTATGAATAGAGTTCATAGTATTGTCTCTCTTCATGCAGTCTCTCTTAGTGTTGTTTGTTTTTTTGCCGAAAAGGTACTGCAAAAAGGTACTGCGGGATTGGTACTATAAGTTATAGGAATTTGTTTGTTGTATAGATTTGGGTGATTTCTACGTTTGGGAACGTTGTGATGTGCGTATTAGAGTTTGGATAGATTTGGCTGTACGTGCATGGAAGGTTCGATTCCTTCTCACCCAACGAATTTAAAGTTTTAGTATTATGGAGATAGGAAGATATTTTGTAGAGGGCATGGTAGGATGTTACGGAGTGCGTCCGAAGTGTTGGGTAGCGGCTGCTGTAGGGGCAGCTGTAGGCTTGGCGAGTACGTTGATTGGAGCTCATGAGAGTGGCAAGAAGGAGCGTGAGGCGCGTGCTAAGGAGGCTCAGAGCCATGCGAGACAGCAGGCTTATTGGAACAGGAAGGAGAACGAGAGTTACGCTGATACTGCGAGCGGTCAGAACATGATACGGTTGGCGAGGGATTATGCTGACAGGAATTGGAAGAAGGCTCAGGGGGCTGCTGCTGTTGGTGGTGGAACTGATGCTGCTACGGCAATGGCGAAGGAGTCGGGTAATAGGATGGTAGGTGATACTGTTGCTCACATGTCGGCTATGGATACAGCGAGACAGGACAGGGCTGGAGCTGAGAGGATGAAGGAGGAAGCGAGGTACGCTGCTACTGAGGCGGATCATTTGCGTACTCAGGGGGCTAATATAGCGAATACTGCGAGTGCTATGGGCAATGCTGCTATGTCATTGGGTAGTGCTTTGGAGAATACAGGAAGTAAGGCGAAGGCCTCTGGTGGTGAAGTCCCTGTTGCGGAAGAGGGAGTACAGAAGCCAGTAGAGGATACGGCTGCTGCTAAGAGTGTTGGTGCTCCTGAGATGGTTAGGCCAGATGTGAACAGTCCGTTGATAGACGGTAAGAGTAATTCTACTGTGATAATGCAGGACAACTTGTCTAAGGCTATGAATGGCGGTCAGGCTACTATGTCTAAGGTAGGTGAAGATATTGAGAAGCAGGGGAAGGAGTTAAGGAAGCGAGGTGTGCTATGAAGTTAAGTATAGTATTGAACAAGCCTGAGATAGTGGCGAGGGTAAAGAAGCACTTATCTGTAGTGGCTAAGAGAGCCAAGGACAGGGAGGGCAGGAATATATTCAGCGAGGTAACTACGTCACAGACGGAGGATTGTATCTACGAGGATATGATGCGTGACGGAGCGACTGACCTTATAGCGCGGTTGAAGGATATGTGTGACGCTTATGTGTTCGTGGAGGGCGATGATATGCGTTTCGACATGTATTCCGAGCGTTGGAGGATAGAGAAGACCCCTATTGAGATAGAGGACGGAGATGAGAAGCCGACAATGGACTTGACGGAGGTGTTAAGGAGTTCTATCACGAGTTATGTTTATAACTTCACGATAGCGAGGTATCTGAACAGCGTTGCTCCGGCGATAGGAAGGTTCTCCGATCCGTATATGGAGAACTGCACTACTGTGTTCAATCAGGTTGTGGAGCTTGCTTTTGTGAGAAGGGGTATCAGGGTTCCCGAATATCCTTATACGAAGAATATCACGGTGTACGGGAATACTGTGGAGATAACCGCAGGCAAGAGGGAGAGTGTCACCTATGCGATAGACTACGGCAAGGAGGATGATATCAAGGTCAGCTTCATGCCGCCTATAGTGAGGGTGTGGAGGCATACCCCTGGTCTGGTGGAGATAGTGGCTGCGAGGGAAGGAAAGTGCTGTATGGTGCTCTCTTCAAGGCACGACAGCGATGTGTTCAAGCATTTGGAGTTATTCATAAAGCCGAAGCAGGAGATACCTGTGGAGGAGGAAGAGATAGAAGTTGAAGAACAAGAGGAGGAGGAAGACAATGAATAGAATGCACGGCCCGCATCAGGGCGGTTTCAGGGATATGCCCGACGGTGATTCCCTTCTGAGGGGCAAGCCGATAGGTGTAAAGGAGCATGAGCTGCGGCACTTGTTTATCTACAAGAACCAGATAATGCTTGATGTCAGTTCCCAGATGGATATGATGCTTGACTCCAAGAGGAAGGAGCAGGGTGTTGAGGCTAACAGCGAGGCAGACATGCTCGACAGGTACAAGCATCAGTTCGACAGATGGATAAACAAGTATGTTGAGAAGGTCAAGGAAAGGCTTGTCATAGCAGTCGTTGATGTATATGCTACGGCAAGCGGTGACGAGTTGAAGGACTGGGCGGAGAAGGAGATACTCCTAAAGATGCCGCACTGGTGGGACGATACCGCATGGAGGCCTTTGGTGGACACCGTGCATGACTATATCGTCAATGCCGTCCTTGCAGAGTATCTGACACTTCTCAGAGACCCGCTTGCACCTGTAAAGAAGGAGGATGCTGACGAGGCCTACGAGAAGATAAAGGTTCTTCTGTGCAAGAACAAGCCGGGAAGCGTGAAGAGAACGCTGAGACCGATGGGATTCTGAATAAATAACACAAATCTATCAATACAATGGAAGGTAACAGGCTATATTACGACAACCTGACTGTGGTAAAGCCCAGCAGCAAGCTCACCAAGGAGCACAGGGCTTTCATAGCCGAGTTTCTGAAAAACAATCAGGACAAGTTCCTTGAAGTCATGGAGGAACTGAGGTACGGCAATCCGAGGAGATATGCCGAGCTGTACGTGGAAATGACAAAGATGGTAATACCGAAGGAGTCTAACGTGAATGTGAACGTGGGCATCAACAGGGACTTCCGTGACCTACACCTGCTTGCCACGACAAAGATGGTGGAGCAAAAGCAGGATGGCGAGATAGTGGAGAAGATGGTGCGCATGGGACCTATCGAGGACGTGGACTACGAGGTACTGGAAAAGGACTATAACTATGCGGAGGATAATGGGAAGAAAAGTTAGAATGTCGTGCATAGCGGCCATACCGCTCACCGCACTTACCGAGTGGACGAAGTATCTTGTGCAGGACTGGGAGTTTGCCAAGTGGATCGCCGTGCTCGTCGTCGTTGACACAGTATTGGGAATGGTGAAGCACATCATCAGGAAAGACCTCTCTTCGGAGGACTTCTGGGGAGGCTTCGCAAAGAAGATATTCGTGTATATAGTCCTGATGATACTATCCAATGTCCTTTCGAGCTACACGGTAGGCGGTGAGGCTGTGGGAGCTACAAGCTGGATGAGCCGCTATCTCTGCATCTTCATGGTGGTAAGAGAAGCTATTTCCATATTGGAAAATACCAACGCGATATACCCGATACTCCCCAAGGGACTTATAAAGAGGTTCAGGGACTTCGGGGAGAAGGGCGAATATATTAAACAGGAAGACTATGACACAGACAAATGACACATCTCCCAATCCCAAGTGGATGCTTCTGGGTTGGATTCTGTTCTGCATCATCGTCTGCATGCTGCTTACGTCATGCAAGACAAAGACGGTGGTCGTTGAAAAAGTGGTTGACAGGTACACGCACACCACGGACACGATACGCGACTCCATACGCAATGACGTGTTCGTCAAGGAGTATGTCAAGGGCGACACGGTGTTCGTTGACAAGTTGCAGACGATGTATAAGTACGTATATCGTGCCAAGACGGACACGTTCATTCAGAGGGACACGATACCCTACGTTGTCAAGCAGGAAGTGGCTAAGGAGAAGAAGCTCACGCTGTGGCAGAGGATAAGGCTCTGGCTGTTCCTCCCGATGGCAATGCTGCTCGTGATAGCGTTCCTGATAATAAAGGACTTGTTAAGGAAGAAGGTTTAGAAAAAAAGGAGGCTGGTCTCACGACTTGCCTCCTTTCCTTATTACCCACCAGTAATAAATTTAAAGAAAATACATTTTTTCCACTTGAAAAACAAATGAGTTTTACCTAATAACAATCTATATTTATTGAACTATCGAATCCTGTCTGTAAGCCTTGTTGTGTAGTAGAGGACTGTTCCGCAGAACGCATCCGCCGCTTTCATATTCTCAAATTCGTACTTGAACTTGAAGTATTTGAAGCCCCTGCCCTTGAGCGAAGGGAGCTGCTGCCATGATGTGCAGTCGTTGGATGCGAGGATTGTAAGGGTTATCTCTGCATCTGCGTTCATGTCCTTTATGTGCTTTAGGTCACGGAGGGATTTCAGAGCCATAGCCTGCTCGAACTTCATAGGACGAGTGGTGAACGTGCCTGAGTAGATGTGGTCGTCTGAGTTGATGTTCGGCTCCCCGTACATTGTATATACATCGGATGCGGACTGTAGGAGCGTGTCCGGGTAGTCTGATACTATCGCATTGTAAGCCCTTCCGTCCGTCTTGCGTGACAACGTGCCCGACTTCATGTTATATACCCAATGATATCCGTATGACTCGTTCGTAAGCCATAGCTGTGAATCGCGGTAGTCGTATGCAATCGTGCAATCCTGTATGAAGTCTATGAAGGAGTCGTAGTCAGGTGCATTCCTTCCGCACATCTGCGTGGTGACGCATCCGTTTCCGTTGTCGGATATCTGCATCAACCCTTTCTTCGACACGAAGAACACGCCGTTGTCAACCATCGTTATGGACTTCGGGCATGAACATATCTCACGTGAGAAAGGCGGGTGTACGGATGAATATACTCCCTCGTCGTTTATCTTCAAAGCCCAAATGCCCTGCGTGGTGAACGCTATCGTAGTTGCGACCTTGTAGGCATCCTGTGACAGGGCGGTCGTGAGGGATGCAAGACCGATAATCTTCCCCTGCCCCACACGCACGTATCCCGATGCGTTGATGACGAATGAATTGTCAACATCCGATTGCAACAGGTAGTTGTTGAGGTATTCGGGGGCTGGGAGCGTGACGGACTCGTCTTGGTCGTAGCATGGCGTGTCAGTAGGCTGTGAATCCGGGTCGATTGTCGGGAATGGACCGCGCTCATCTTCTGGGAGATAGTACGCACCGTTCAGTCCGCTGTGCTCCTTTAAGTCAACATCGAGTATAGTGGCACCGGTCTTCTTCTTTATGATGACGTGGGAGGCGCGTGGGTCTGGGTAGTAGAACCAGCACAATTTGTCGAAGAGTATGTCACGGGTATGCATATCGCTGATGACATGGTTCGTGGCACCGTTTATCTTTATGGTGACATCTACGGTGTAGTGGTATTCGTATGTATATGTGGACGAGCCTCGGAATGGCATGAAGGACTTGAATCCCTCGAAGAACGTACGCTGTACCCCGAAGATGTTGAGCCTTCTGTTGAATGTCTCCATTCCGTCTGCTATATAGGAGCAATGGGAATGGAAATCAAGGTTTTCGAGCCTTGGCTGGGTTTCGAGGGTGGCAAGCGTGCTCTTGTATGGTATGTCGATTGTAAGCCATGTATCCTCCCAGCCATAAGGAAGCCGCGCATAGGGGTCTATCTCCGCAATCTTGTAGAACTGAGAGGAATGGGCAAGGTCATGCCTTATTTCCGACGGATCCCTTTCTACGAAGATCGTGTACGTCTTAGTGTTCAAACGGTTTCTCTGATATACCGAGTTCAGGATGCCTTCGTGATAACTGTTTGTGAATCCGTAGATGGTCCAACCGTCTAGATGTGACTTGTTCTCCGTATCGTATATCTCAATGTCAGACGAAACGAAAACGGAGATGTTCTTTACTATGTCACGCCACTTCTCATCTATCACGCTCTTTCTCTGGTATTGCAGCCCTGAGCAATAGGTGGTGCAGTACAATTTTCCATCTGAATAGGTGAAAAAATCGTTTCTGTAGTAGCACGGAAGCATCAGGACTGGATTGCTTGCCATGGTGAATGTGCCATCGTAAAGCTCATACGCATAGCAGACGAAGAAAGGGGCACGGAATTTCCTATGCTCTGCAACCCACTTCTTGTTTGTTGCATACAGAGAGCCTGCCATATTATACGCAGCCTCGACATTCTTGGGTTCTATAACGAATCTACCGTTATCCCCGTCATATCCAAGTATGTCCTCGTCATGGATTCCTTGCATGTGCTGGTACACACCCTGCCCATCATAATCATGCCTTAATTGGAAATACAGGACGGATTCCGACATGGAATTGCCGAGGTTCACATATCCTCCGTCGTTCCACAGCAGGTAGAACATTCCGATTACGGTATTGACGATAAGAGTGTTCCCGACCGATCTGACTCCCTTCACATCGGCACCTATCTGCACGATTCCTTCATCGCCCCATCTGATGTCAGTCCCCGTGGTGGCGATGTAGTTCACGGTCTGTCCGTCATTGAGCCTGTGAACGTATAGCAGGGTGCCATCGACGCTTTGCAACTGGGCCACGTCCTGTATAGGTCTTATCGCATCGTCAGAGAACGTCAGCCCCACGCAATCCTCCATTTCGTTATCCTCACATATAGGGTCGGGAGTGGTGTTGCACACACCCCTCGTCGGAAGGACTATTTTCTGTTTGATATTCTCCATAGTTATATGTCTGCTTCTGTTTTAGGATTTGACTTGTTTACAGATGCGGTTGCACTCTTCTTGCGCTCCCAGTCCGCTTTCTCCATGTCGTTCATTGACACCCAGAGGGCTATCGCCGTTGACATAAGTACGTCGTCATGGTTGCCTGCACCCTCGATGTTGCCCATTGATCCGTTCTCCTTGCGCTCGTAGATACGCAACTCGTGGAACATCTCCTTGTCAGGCTCGTCCCAAAGTCTGTCGTCAAGACATGCCGTGAGGTTGTCTATGAGCCAGTTCTTTGTGAGCTTGTTCGTCTGGAAGCCGTATGTACCAGCGTTACCCTCCTTGACTTTCTCAGGTGATGCCTGACGCATATAGAGGTTGTCGTAATAGTCTGATATCTCCTCTATGATAGTACCGAAGTGGTCGCCCTCGGTATTGCTGTCACGCTCTCTGTCAGAGGTGTTGGACTCTATAACAAGGAGTGCATCATTATAGTAATGTGCGAGTATTGCAGCCTTCCAAGCGAGTATGTCGTGTCGGCAATGTGACCGCCACCTTGCAGCCACAGCTACCTTTCCGTGCATTCCCGGTACGCTGCCCAGACGGTCTAAGACTGTCATTACCGTGTAGTCGGAACTTGCGCTTGCACCGCCTATATCGACTGCTACCACATATCTGTTCTTTACACGGAGGATATTGTTGTTAGGAAGAGACCATATCTTCATTTCCGAAGCCTCGTTGTTAGATACAAGCTTCACCTCGGATGCGGTGATTATCCTCTTCTTCGCAGTCTCAACATCGAATGCGTCTATCCTCTTGCCGAACTTGTGGACTACGTTGATATTTGCAAAGTACTTAGGCTCTCTCTTGCACTCGTCCTGTAGCTCGTCTATTGAGTAAGGGTTGAATACAAGGTTTCCTGAGTTACGGAATGCCTCGTTCTCGTCCACAGGAGCCTCGGTTGCCATGAATGCGTGCGACTTATAGTTATTGCGCTCGTGACGATACCAGTTGATAGCGTTGAACGATGCGCCTAATCGCCACAGCTTCCAGAAGAACTTACCTTCCTCTCGCCACCCCTTAGGGCATAGTGAGGAATCGCGGTTGTCATACAGCCATGCCGCAAACTCGTACTCGTCGTCAACAGGGTCTTGGTTCAGCTCTATGTCGAAGAACGGAATGAAAAGGAACTCGTTGGCATCGTTTGAATCCTTATCCATAGCGAGCTGGCACTTGTCGTAGAAGAATCCCGAAGCACCTCGTCCTGTTGACTCATACACCTCTATATTGTCTTCCAAGTCCTTGATACCGCCGTGTATAGACGAGATAACACCCTCTGGGTCATGCTCTGGTGTCTTCTTCCAATATGCAACCTCTGAATAGTGCGCCATGTGGAAGTTAGAGCCACGCACATTATCAAAGGTATCGAACGATGCTATGGTAAGAGTGCTTCGCCTTACGGATTTCGTGCCGTTTGTCACTACGAAGTCATCCACGGAGTTCTCGAACGGTCCGAGTACGAGTTGGTCGCCCGGTCTTCCAATCGTCCATCCTGGTTGATTTTCCACGGCCTTGCGGTACATAGCCTTGATTTTCTTTGATGCACCCTTGACCTGAGAGAGGATAACGGAGTTCCAGCCATCGTGACGGTGGTCTTGAATCCACTTCATGTATAGCTGAGTGAGAGTAGAACCTCCCCACTGACGTGCTTTAAGCACAACCACACGGATAGCCCTCTTCTTGTGTCTCTGCCTCTCGAAGATATGGAGGAGCTTGCGCTGAGGGTAGTTCAGGCGGAACGGAATAAGATTACCAGTCGCCTTGTCCTCAATCTTGTCCTCCATGTAAAGGGCAAACTCTGGGTCTTCACGGAAACGCACCTTGCATATCTCGAAGTTCACGAGGCTCTGCATCTCAACGGTGTTAGGCTTCTTGAGCGCATCCGTTATGAGTTTCGCTATCGAGCCGTACTGCACCAACTGACGGAATAACAGAACATTCATGCACTCCTTCGGCACGTACATTTCAGGTATCACGCAGTCAGGTATGCAGACCTTCACCCTGTTCTCGAAATCGTAGCATCCTATGCCTGTGACTGGATCGTATGGACCGAACATCTTGTTCATCCTCTCCCTGTTCTGCTCTACGAGCAACTGAATATCGCTTTCTCTTGACATAGGCACTACTTTAGGGTTATTACGTAATGGAAGAAAGCGTACAGCATTCCGAGGTAGAGGGAATACAGATGCAATGCGAAGTTCACGTTAGGCAGGAACATCATCACGGCAAGCGGTACGAGGACGTAAAGAAAGAACTTCTTCACGTTGCCCGACAATATATCCATGTCACGTTCAAGCCATGTGTTGAAATACTCATGTGAGAAATACTTTCCCCACATCATGCCTATTGCGGCGAATATAATGCCCGACGCTCCCATTGTGGGCTGCGCATATATGCTGATACCCGGCAGGAAAGAAGCCACGAAGCTGATAGCCACGGACGGAATGATATTCTTCATGTTCCATTTCAGCACCCATACGGCAATAAGGTTGCAAGCAAGGTGGAAGATGTTGGCATGAGAGAAGGGAAAGAGGAGATGCGAGGCAAGTCCGCTGTTCCCTGTGTAGCCAGTCTTGAAGCCGAGAATATACGGAACGGTCAGCAATATAGTGATAACGATTTTGTATATCATAGCTTCATGAACAGCTTTAGTTTCTTGTCATAGACGGCATCCTTTGCCTTTCCGTCCTTGTAGTTAGTGTATTGATGGCATATCCTCTTCACCTTCTGAGGGTAGTAGTTGACTCCGAATCGTCTGCAATAGCGGTATGTCTGTCTGAAACTCTCTGGTGTGATGTAGAACTCAGGAGCGGGGGAGTCAACCGCAGCTTGGGCAATCACCTTGAATGTCGCATTATGGTACTCAGGCAGTTCGATAAGCCTACGGCAGACAAGGTACAAGTCCCAGAACTTCCTCTTTGAAGTCTCGTGTTTCAACTTCTCGTATTTGGAGAAGTCGCCTTGCAACATCGGCTTGACGACTTCATATAGCTTTACGGGGTCCATGTAAAAACACTTGGCAGGATGCTTGACAGTCCTGACCCATGCGGTGTACTGATCTGGGCAGGGCTTTGAGCATACATCGCGGTATGCTGTGAACAAGTCCCTGCGCATGGCTACTAACCTTTCAAAGTTTATTTTCATATAGATTTGTGTTTGTGTTGTTTAACTCTATGCCATTCGGCAATAGGATTTATATAGAGGAATACACCCCCATACGGTTGCAAAGTTAATCATTTTCGTATAATTTAACGAATGTTTTTACAAATAAGTTATACAATATTGTATAATTTTATAAATTTTTTGTAACTTTGCCCCAAAATACTAATGTTTTAAGGTATGACAACACAGACACGTTCAAGGTATCAGCAGGGCAGAATGCAGTCGCCCGACAATATGCCAGAGCAGGCATGGACGGACACTCCCCCTCTTCCTGCAAATCAGGGAATTGGCGAGCAGCCAGCATCGGCTACTCCAGTACAGCAGCCTTATAATATATTCCGCAATATCCAGTTGCCGAACGTATCGGTTTCGGGGACTAACAGGATGAACATCGGCAGCGTCGTTCCAAATGTCGGTGCGCCTAACGGAAACGTGGGTAATGTTCCGCTTGCCAATCAGCAGGCGGCACAGCAAGCCATGAACGATGCAGGTATGTTGCAGCAACAGGCAAAGCAAGCATATCAGGACACAGAGGCTATGATTGCGGCACAGCAGAAGTCGGCAATACCACAGCCTCAGCCACAGACACCAGACCCTCAGTTGGCACAGAGAGCGTTTGAGCAAGGTGCGGCAGACCAGATGGCAGGAAGGTATGTGCAGCAGAATCCGCAAGGTGTGTCAGCCGCGCCTCCTATCGCAGAGCCTACTGGTAACGGAAAAGTGCCGTATGTGGATGCGTTCAACCAACTACAGGAGCAGAAGAAGAAGGAAGTGCCAACCTCCAAGGACGGAGGCAAGGGCTTGACGAACTGGATAAAGAACAACCTCGGAGGCGACGGCACGAAGGAAGGAAACCGCAGGGCAGTACAGAATATCATTGCTCTGGGTAATATGCTGCGTCATGCCGCCAACCTGAGAGGAACAATCCATGAGGCTACACCACAGCAGATAGCAGACCAGAATGCCATCAACGAAGCTAAGTGGAAACAGGATGATGCGCTTGAACAGACACAGGCAGAGAAGCAGAGGCAATACGAGTTGAAACTGCGTCAGATGCAAGATGCACAGAGAAACGCAGACAGAAACTATGACCTCAACAAGAGAAAGGCCGACAACGACGAGAAGTACAAACAGGAGCAGGCGAAAAATGCAAGGGAGAAGCTCGAAATGGAGAAAGAACTGCATCCTCACAATCTTGCAGCAAAGGTAGCAGGAGCAGAGAAAGCGAAGACTGATGCCAAGAAAGCGGAACTCGAACTTAAAGACCTTCCAAAGAAGCAGCAGGACGAACATGCTAAAATCGCGGCTCAGATTGCAGCAAGCAAAGCCTCGGCTGCACACAGCAGGGCATTGACGGCAAAGGCAAGGGATGAAATCAAGAGGGCGAATAGCGGTAGCGAGGATTATGTCATAAGCGGACACCAAGGCTCATTCTCCCGAAAGAAACAAGCTTCACAGGGTGAGAAGATAAACATCATTGATCGTGCCCACAGACTCGGCTTCATACCTGACGAGGACTGGAAAGCAATTCACCAGAAGAGCAGTTGGACTGAGAGTGGCGAGAGTTGGAAGGCAGACGATTTGATTGCCAAGCTCGTCAACTACGGCGGCGACAACGAGTACATACGCGACATATTCGAGAGCAACGGCTATACATATCGTCCGTATGTGCCAGCCAACGAGAAGAAAGGAAAACTTAAAGTCAATCTTAAACGCTAAATGTTATGGCAGAACAGGGCAAGGAACATAAACTGACACAGGCAGATTACAATGACAATCTGAATGAGTTATACAAGGCTGCGAAGGCATCTGGAGTAACGAAAATCCCGATGGCTGACTTCAATAAGAAGATGGTTACAAGTCCGGGCTATCGTGGTTTGATATACGAGGGATTGAAGAAGGCTGGTGTCGAGGGATTGGGCGATAATCAGTCCGATTTCGTTGCGGCTATACTTCCAAGGGAAAATGCCGTTGCGCAGGTAGCTCTCTATAATGAGAACAAGGCAAAGAAGGCTGCATCCTCCGCTCCAAAGGCAAAGCAGACACAGCAAGCCGCCGAGGTGGGACAAACGATGTTCGGAGGTGGTGAGGAAACGACTGCACTCCAACAGGCTCAGCAACAGGTTCAGCAGATACAGCAAGCCAATAAAGAGCAACAGCAAGGACAGACAAGGGGGCATCTGGATAACCCACAGATGCAAAGTCTGTTCGGCTACAAGAATATGTCAAACAGCCGTGTAGTCAATGACGACTCCCTTTGGGATGAAAAAGGCTTTAAGAGACCGAGCGGACAACCTTCTATCGAAGAGGGAGAGCGTAAGGCAAAGGAGAATATCGGCAATGTGTACGAGAGCCTTGTCAACGGCAAGGGTACACGTATTGACGAGAAAGGCAGACTGCGTTCCAACGATCCGCTTGCAGCATTACAGCAGGAGCGTTCAGAGAGAAACGCAAAGGCTGCGGATGCCACACGCGAGGAAGTGAAGAATACCGTTGGTAGCGTTATCGCAGATGCGGATAAGAGGTGGATGGGAATATTCAACACACAAATGAAATATACCCAAGACCCTATGGCCGCTATACATGTAGCCAATCAGGAGAACGACCCTGAGAAAGTGTTGGAGGAAGTGCGCTCAAAGGTTTCCGAGAACGCAACGAAGATGATTCAGTCCAACATGGCTATCTATGAGAAAGCTGCAAAGGAAGAGGGTGTAACGACTGAGGAGTATATCAGTAAATACGTTATGCCTGAAATCTCCGCACAGGTAGAGCAGGAGTTTGACAATGCACAGATGTCCCGATATATGCCTCAGAACGCAGGGGAGTTTATCGTCGAAGGCTTGCAAGATAGTATTTTCGGTACTCTTGCAAACATGGCTGTCACCACGCAATCACAGAGACAATATCAGCAGAGGGCAACAGAGGAGGCAGGAGAGAAATACGGCATGGGCGCACGTCTTGCAAGAATGGGTGTCGGTTTTGCAGGTGATGCCCCTGTGTTTGCAGGTACAGGAAAACTCGCCAACACTGTGATTTCAAAGGTAGGTCTCGGCTCTATTGAAAAGACCGTAGGCAAGACTATGGCAGACCGCTATCTGAACTTTGTAAATGCCAATCTTAGCAGGGTAGAGAGATTCGCCTCAAGAGCTACAACTGGCATGGCACACGGAGCTATCAACATGGGAGCGTATGAGGGTATCAACGGTGTGGTTCAGACTTTGAACAACGGAGATACAAGCCTTGCAGGTCTCGGTGCTGCATTCTTCCACGGCATCCGTCACGGGGCTGTGACTGGTGTGGCAATGGGCGGTGTAGGCTCTCTCTTTGGCGAGTTAGGTTCAAGACTCGGAGCACGTCCGGGACTTAGCAGAGGTGAGAACTTCATCCGTGCCACAGACAAGGCGGCTTTCCAGATGCTCGGTCTTGTAGGCGAAGGTTTCAGTATGCACCTCGGAGAACAGATTAACTCACAGATAGAGGGTACTGGCTTTAACCTCACATGGGAGGGAACGCTTGAAAACGCAATCATGGCAGGAGTGATGAAGATATCCTCACCTTCACACTACAAGAGTTTCAAGAAGAACGTTGCAAGTATGTTCCTCGCAGAGCCGAAGGATAATCCGATACGTCTTTCCGACGATGACAAGCGTGAGCTTATGAAGGTCACAGGCTCGTCTTCAATGGAAGAAGTAATGACGAAGATATTCCCTGACGGAGAAAAGGCAGAAGGCAATGCTACTAATGCACAGATTACCGAGGCACAGACAAGGTATCTCGAAATGATGAACTCCTTGTCATGGGATGCACAGAATAAGATAAGCGTAGCCCTTACAGGCACGGCTTGCTCTGCACGACCACGAACAGGAAGGTTCGAGGCTGACGGCAATATACTCTATGAATATGCCAACGACGGTACTCTGCTGTCAACACACGAGTTCAAGAATACGGAGGAAAAGAATGCCTATGTATATCAGAAGAGACTGCATCAGGAGAATGTGGACTTCTGGGGCACATACGGCAAGGCGCTTCTCCGCGACAAGGATGCCGTTATTACCGCTATGACAGATATAGCAAGGCAGAACGGTGTTCAGGACGAGTTTGTCATAAAGGCTATGGAGAAAGAGCCTATCCGCAGAACTCAGGGCGAGCGAGAGGTATTGAGACAGATAGAGGAAGCCCTTCACGAAATGGCTTTCCCTAAAGGCGAGGTACACACCGAGCAGTCGGCAATCGACGGAGAAAAGGCGGCACAGCAGGCAGAGGTTACTTCCGATGAACCGAAGACAGAGGTAGTGAACAATACCAATGTGGAAGTGACACAGGCAATGGCTGACTTTGCCGAGGCGATGAAGGATGCCGTATGGAAGGAAGACTATGAGGAGTTGAAGAAGCAGGGAATGAGCGATGCCGACATATACAACACCCTCATGGAGCAGTATAACGAGGCTGAACTTGCACCGCTTGCCGACTACGTGAACGCACAGGCAAAGCAGCAAGGCTTCATGCAAGGAGTGGCAAACGAGATTGAGCAGAAGAAATCAGAGCAGACAAACCTCGTTACAAACGGCAAGGTCACTATCAATGGTGTGGAGAGAACGGACGGACGTGTCATAACACTTGTTGATGCGGACGGAAACATCGTGCGCCTACTCAGCGGTGACTTCAAGCTGAACGAGGACGGCACTATAGAGACAGAGCAGCCTATCATCGTGTCTGACGACAACGGCAATCCAAGACCTCTCAACAGCGTTGACGGTTGGAAGGTTGCAGGCTCTACCGATGCAGGGGAGTATGCGAGCTATATCCGTGAACTTCTCGGACAGAAGGCTACCGCAGTCATTGACCCTAACGGAGAGTTCGCACAGTCAGCACCTACCGAAGCACCGAAGGAAACACCGAAGGCTGAAACGGAGGTACAACGGAATGAGAGCGAAGGTACAACGGAGGCAGAGCAGTCACAAGTTGAGACACCA
>Ga0326511_10002079_pt1 | contig 16427 bp, 17 predicted proteins | sample 0_2496_0518_D_FD_203701 | JGI IMG/M metagenome (GOLD analysis project Ga0326511, IMG submission 203701) | Bovine rumen microbial communities from UC Davis, California, United States - 0_2496_0518 | ecosystem: Host-associated > Mammals > Digestive system > Stomach > Rumen | place: USA...
AAAATAGGTGGAACATAAAAATTATATTCCACCTATCAGAGGCCCCGACCGGACTCGAACCGGCATAATACGGTTTTGCAGACCGGGAGCTAATCCAATTCACACCACAGGGCCATTAAAAACTGTTTCATACAACTTCCCACCCTGGCCGCGTGAATAGGATTGGTTACCTAAAATCCCGGAGGTTCCTTGCTGGTTTTCAATGGTACGATAATCGATATTCCCATTTACTCTCCGGATGGAATTTGTCCACTCTCCCGCAGGTTACGGTATGTACCCGAAACAGTTATATTTAATCAGACGAATTTACATTATTCTACCAAAGCGCGCGGATACCTATTCACCACAAAGAAACCGCCTAGGCCGGGACTTGACCCGGATTGCTGACCGTCAATTAAATATTCCGTTCACACCCACGGAATAACAGGCAGGACTTACGTTTCCTCCGGCAACGATAGTAGTATACCGTAATACGATCCATGCGTCCATGGCCATCGAGCGGGTAATCGGAATCGAACCGACATCCTCAGCTTGGAAGGCTGACGCACTAAACCGTTGTGCTATACCCGCAGTGGAGGCTCCACCCAGATTCGAACTGGGACCTAGGGGTTACAAATCCCTTAGACTAACCATTGATCCTATAGAGCCATATTTGGGGAGATTGACGCGGATCGAACGCGCGACATTCAGAGCCACAATCTGACGCTCTGCCAGCTGAGCTACAACCTCCATGTAGTTGCGGCCGAGAGAATCGAACTCCCATTCCGAGGACCAGAATCTCGTGTATTCACCATTATACGAGGCCGCAATATCCTCTTGTGCGGTGCGTACGAGATTCGAACTCGTGAATCTTCACAGTGACAGTGTGATATGTTAGCCATCTACACCAACGCACCAATATGTTATTTTATTATTTATTTGACAGTTATTTGTGGGGGAAGCTGGATTTGAACCAACATACGATTGTTTAACAGACAATTTGCTATACCAACGAAGTAACCGTTTAACATGACTGTCGATAAGCTTAACACGAAGAATATTGCCAACGGGATTTTCTAAATTTGCATATTCCCCCATATATTTTAAAAATTCAAAGAATATTGTAAATAGTATCTTAGTTTGTAATTTTAGCCATTAAAAAATCGAAATGCGAAGTAACTATTTACTGACTATTGAATTTTAAGTTTCTTTAAAAAGGCGGGATGTCATAATCGGCACCCCGCCGAATATTAGATCACATACTTGCGAACCTTATTGATATGTGCAGCAGGGTTGAATTCCCTTGAAGCAATATCATCGAAGAAAGTATAACCAAAACCGAAGTAATAGTTAACTTTTCCTTCGTTCTTTACGGGAATTGTACCATATACAGCAAGGTCTACTGCATAGATGTATGGTGAACATACATCATGGATGTAACTCTTGTAAGAACCATAGGTGGTACCGCGATTGCACTCGTTGTCTGAAAGGATTATAATCCTGTCATACTTAAGATGTCTTTGACGGATAAGCTCGAATGCAGCACTGATTGAGGTGCAACCCATATTTGAATTGGCAAGTTCCTTACCAAGTTCAAATACATTCTTCTGTGGGTTGTAAGATGCCATCTGCGCATTGCTACCGAACCTTACAACATCTGCACCGGTTGCCTTTGCGATAGTAGCGGCGATAAGGCCAGCTTTCTCACAAGCGGTTGCAGACATTCTGCTTCTGCCATTCATACAGCTGGTCCACATAGAACCAGAGCAGTCGAGGAAAACGCAGGTCTTGCCTGGAAGTGCCTCGGCAAGGTTTGGTACTGAAAGCTCATAACCCTTGATAAGGGCAGCTTTGATAGTCTCTGCATATGCACCAGAGAATTCCTCCTTAACGATTTCATATGCAGTATCAATTTGATAAGGCATAATCTTTCCCTTACGGATAAGTTCACCGTTTGAAAGGAGTGCCGCAAGCATAGCTATAACCTCATGACGAGGATTCTTAAGCATGTTACGGATATTCCTGAGGGCAGCAAGAATACCAAGCTTACCTTCCTTAAGAAGATCTTCCCAGTTGTTGTTCTTAGCTTCAGCAAGAACTGCCTCTGCCTCCTTAGCATCAAGGACACCGGCCTTTACAGCCTTTGCAACCTCCTGACCAGCCTCTGCCTGTGCAACTTCCCACGTATCAGCAGATACAGTGATACCTTGCATAAGGGCGTCGAGGGTCTTCATCTTCTTACCGTTCACCATAATCTCCGCCGTTGAAAGCTTTGAATTAGGGTGAGAAAGATTCGCTACGTTAATAACAGCATCCTTGTACTTAGCAAGAAGATAAGTGTCAAGATGCTCGATTGCATCTGCGAAACCCTTCCTCATAGCATTGCTAAGAGTACCCTGGTTAAGGGCAGCATAAACATCCTTGATCTCCTGCATGTCATCAGGACGATAGATGCATCCACCAGATTTGGTGGTCTTGTTGTAGAGACTGTAGAATCTCTTTGCCCACTCTTCACCTGAAGCGAATGGAGCAAGAAGAGCTGCAGCGAGATGGTTAATAGACCTCATACCCTCACCCTGGTTACGAGACCATGCAATGGCCTGGGCTACGAAGTAAGGATCCTTCATACCTATCTTTTCAATGAGATCACGAAGTTCCTTCATGGTTTCGTTCTCTGTACGATAAGCCTGAGGTTCAAGCTTAAGCGTATTAAGCATAGCGATAAGACGAAGTTCGTCTGCTACTGCATATGCACCGAAACCCTGACGGTTCTTTGCATCATACTGTGGAAGGTTGTTGGCTTCAACAATCCTTTCCTTAGGTGCCATAGCACCAAGCGCGTTCTTGAGCTGCGCATTTCTTTCTTTCATCTTTGCCATAATCTATTGACTGTTAATTTGTTAATTAAAGAATATTATAGTGTTAAACAAAAAATCAAGTTATGTAAAAATAAATTTGGAGAATGCTGCGTAAGCATAACAAGTTTGATAAAAACATTACAAGTGTTTCGCGTATACCATTTCGCCATTCGCCCCAGTTTTGGTGGGCAAAATCGGATTCGAACCGACATAATCGAAGTAAGCTTGCCGCTGACTACCAAATTTGCAGTCCATCTGGGATTTGAACCCAGCCATCTTTAATCTCATTCGAACGAGACATCCCGTCGGATAGGTTCCCATGAACCCGATGCAATGGACTATTTTATATAACGGAGAAAATTGCAAAGGCCTTTTAATATCGATCGGAATTGAACCGACTACCCTAAGTGTTGCAGACTTATGTTCTACCAAATGAACTACGATGAAACCTTATGCGTGGCTACCGTTTTAAATTATATTACAAAGATATAAATTTTTTCTGTATTAAAAATAAAATTGAAGAAAATTGTAAAAAGTGTTGCTTATGTTAATAAATGTAAGATTTGAACTTACTGCCTCAAAAACCCATTTTTTGCGCTCTAACCACTTGAGCTAATTTATCGAAGTATCTTTTTACTTGGCTGTCAATCTTATTTAGTGGACCCGATGAGATTCGAACTCACAACAGCTTGAATGCAAATCAAGTGCTCTACCAATTGGAGCTACGAGCCCATATTTACCCATCCTCAACAATGACGTCTCAGCGATCTATAAGGATTTTTATAGTTTCTTCTCCAGCAATACCCCTCATGACTACTTTACGTATCCTATATTTGGAGTTTAATGATACCATCCTACATTTACTCATATTGCCTCTTGCGGTTCACACCCCAATGTTTCTCCAATCCATTGAGTTCATTCCGTGAGATTGAGGACCACAGGACCTTGTGAGCCATATAATGTTTCGAACCATTATATGTTGTTACTGAATGTGCTTGTCCATACCTATACACCATTTTACTAGTAACGTCCAAACTCTACATCTACTTCCGCGGCATCAATGTAGGCGGACACCTTTCAGTATCTCGAGTCGGAGCGGAGGGAGTCGAACCCCCGACCTTTTGAATGTAAGTCAAATGCTCTAAACCTACTGCGCTACGCTCCGATAAGCGCCACTTAATCACCTTTAAGTAGGCTGGCTAACCTGATTCATTTTCTTTGGTTGGGGATGTACATTTATAACCCCGGAGCAGAAAAATGTTTCCGATTAAAAACTGCTCCTTTTGAGATGAACAAGGGAGCGACCCCTGTCCATTGCTCTCTCAAACAAGCTGCTACATCTGGGCTTGTCATCTCCGTACTGTAGCTTCTAGTCGGGATGGCGGGACTCGAACCCACGACCTCATGCTCCCAAAGCATGCATGCTAGCCAACTGCACCACATCCCGATAAAAATATAGGCGTGCTTTTACACCAAATGCTCCAACGGCCAGTTTCACAGACATTCCAGCGAATCAATTAACCTAACGTTGATTCCACCATAAACCGCGAGTCATGATCTATGATCAAGATTATCACGTAATCCCATAAGGTTAAGTGCACGTTCCTCCCGTACTGGGGCACCTTATCTGTCATACTTGTCTCCGACACCCATAATATCCGTCACGCAACCGAGGAACGGCATGTATTTCAACACGTCTTTAATTTCGGAACGTTCTGGTATTGGTGCTTGTAACTCCGTGTGGCGTCGCATGGGGTGTAGGTTCACTCCCATACTGTGCTCTTGGGGCACCCTGTTCGCCGTAGTACTCACGGCCTAGCCCCTTCCACTTGCAACTCATTAAAGCTGGACACTTCCAATCCCACTACCTATATTATATTATATCTCAAAGAACTTTTTTATTTTTGACTTTCTCTATTACCAGGTATCATAATCGGTAATATTTTCAGTCTCTCCACAGAAATGACACTTAATTGAAACTCCATCACCTAAACCATTTGGATGAAAAGTTATTGAAAACCCACCGCCCGAAGGAGAAGCAAGACGTCTTCCAGTTTTCTTCATGCAGCAATCGGCATGTTTCTTTTGAAATTCAATCCATTGCTTTTCCTGCTTATCAGACAATGTAAATGTCATCATACTGTTTTAAATTCTTTTTGCGGTCCCAACCGGACTCGAACCGGCACCACGCACCGTGACAAGGTGGCATTGTCAACCATTCAACCATGAGACCATATGTTGCGGGCCCACGTGGATTCGAACCACGATAGATGGATTAACAGTCCACAGTAATAACCTTTATACGATAGGCCCATTTACAAAGATCAACCTAACAGCGCTCCTCGAGAATTACCCCTTGGTCTGTCACCCAGGCTGGAGACACTCCTACCAAATTCGGGTTCAGGGTTTCTGGTTTGTTGATCATATTTCAACCCTTTATTTGTGATGGGAACTGGATTCGAACCAATATCCTTTGTGATGTTATCTCCGGGAATTTCCACCGAGAATACGGAAATTGCGTCTGCCGTTCCGCCATCCCATCATATTTTGATTTGCAAAGATAGCAAAAATATTTTTATTAAAAAATATTTAGAATTATTTTTTAGAACTTTTTCTGTATGAAGTAAACATATAATTTATCCAATTATAAGGTTTACGTTCATTTAGATAATTAAAGTTTCTTTCATTATAAAACGCTTCCTGTTCAAAACTTATATCTCTATAAGCTGTATCCATAGGCGGCGTTAATAATCTTATAATTCAAAATATTAAATACAAAATATAAAAACCTATATAAAATATTTCTTTCATCTGTTCGGTATGGATGGATTCATGCGTGATCAATAAATCATATCAAATTCCTCCACGTTCTACTTTTTCTTTGTATTCTTTACGTACAAATAAAGTACCGAACAAATTAATAGCCACATATCCTTTAAAGGGAATAATGCTGCTGTATTTTATTTTCATTCTTATATTTTATATTTTGCGGGCCGGACAAGAATCGAACTTATTACCCCAAACTTAAAATGCTTGTGCTCTGCCTAATGAGCTACCGGCCCTGGAGTACATAGGCACTATCCCGCCTATTACCCCCAGATGTGCAAAAATATCTTCAGTAGTTTTAACGTAAGGCTATATTATCTCACAATAATAACATCTGTCTTGGTAAGCCACTTCAACAACCCGCCATTAAATTTTGCCTAACGTAGAGGCGGGTAGGGGATTCGAACCCCTGAATGACAGACTTTGGTATAATAAATTCGCTACTGATATTCTGCATGACGCTAAGCCTAATGCTTTTGACCCAAATCTAAATCTGAATATCTCGGATTTTTCATGCTGAATCTAAAGCTAAAGCTTTGGTCAATATATTAATTTAAAATATTTCAAAGAAAATAATAAGCATTTCACTTATTCGACTGCATCCGACCTTCCGCTGCAGCTACCGCATCCTGCAATTAACCCTTGTAAAGGTAATCGACAAACTCATTAACGTCAAGATTAGGCTTTTCAACCTCAGTATCATTGACTTCCTTGAGCGCCTCGATTACAGCAGCGAGAAGTTCAGAACGTCTGCGAAGAAGTTCAGCCCTCTGGCGCTGGGTCCACTCACCAGTGAAGTTCTGCTGAGTGTAATCACCGGTCTCAACGGTCTTGCTCTTTACCGTAGTCCTTGCCTGATAGTTTGCAGGAAGGTGAGCCGGATCGAGGTTAGGATCCTTCAGGATCACTTCCTCCTTTTCGGTCGTACGGGTAACACCCTTTACGAGCTCGGTCTCATAGACCTTACGACCAGCATACTCGGGATCCTGGGTCGGTGCCCAGACTTCCGCATCACTGCGGACCGGAATGTTTGCGAAGACAGCTTCCAGATCCTTATTGGTGAGGATGCTCTTCAATCGCATAAGTTCAAGTGCGGTCAAGTTACCGAAGCTCTTTCCGTTAACCTTGAGCTCAACAGTCTTAGCACCCTTTGAATTGGTAGATTCGACGCTGAACACATCCTTGAGCCAATTCTTAAACTGCTCGTTGAACCACTCGAACTTTTCATCGACAGTGGTAGTAACAACTACCGTACCCATCTTGGTAGGGTCTTCGAAGTAACCGTCGCGAGGGACGTAGGTCTTCTTATAACCCCGAAACATACCCTGCTTACCCTTGAAAAAGTTTGCATAATCTGCAAACAATCTTGCAACGCTTGCGGTTGAATGTTCAACCTTAGCAAGCAAAGTATTCATCTTAAGAAATTCTGCCATAAAAAATTTAATTTAAAAGTTAAACAACAATTATTATATAATTCAAAAAACAATCTTTTTGAAATTTTTCACCTTAAATTTTACTGCAATCGTGACCCCAGCGAGGCTCGAACTCGCGACCCCAACATTAAAAGTGTTGTGCTCTACCTACTGAGCTATGAGGTCTTTCCAATGTTGTGGTCCCTGTAGGGCATGATCCTACGACCTCCAGATTATGAGTCTATTGCTCTAACCAACTGAGCTAAGGGACCCAAAAAATACTGAACTACATGATTACTTTTCGATGTATAGTCACCGTCAAATCCACCTCCGGAAAGCCCGCACCGATTTCACTATATACTTACGGCCGTAACCTGACATGCTGCAGCAATTGTCCTGCTTCCTCCCCATCCTCGTTCAATATTTGTACCGGTGGACAATTCCGAGATGTCGACCTGGAGGATATGAATCTCCTGCTCTGCCTCTGAGCTACACCGGTATTTGCACCCTCGGTAGGATTCGAACCCACATCTAATGGTTTTGAAGACCATCGTTCTACCGTTAAACTACGAAGGTATAAAGGAATATACATACCATCTAATCTTTTTATTCTCGCGGATTATACAGCCATTGTACAACGCAGTCTAGAAATTGTTGCACGGCGGATAATCCCTATACGAAATAACCTGTTTGCCATGACAGAGATTCACTGATTCCAAGCCACACGGTGATGAAGCGCTTCGCCGATCAGATTGTAGTCTTCGCATATCTCTATGTATATTCCACAGAATTTCATCAGTATTCTGTTTTGTTAAAGTACCTGGAATCGAACCAGGATTTCCAAGGTTTAAGCTTGGTGCAATGAATATTAATTGATGGTGCTTCACGACTTATGCAGAACCAAAATTCTGCTGCATGATCCTATAAATCAATATTACTCCATTATACTATACTTTAATAATGCATCTTTGTTTTTGAATGCAATACAAAGGTACATATTTTATTTCAAAGAAAAAAATATTTTTCAAAAAACTTTCAACCTATTTTCTTCAAGAAATGTCTGCATCCATTGGGTACCTAAATACAAATCGTTTTTTGCCTGTCTGCTTAGCGATAGTGGACCATGACTCCGCAGCATCCTAAGCATATCTTCTTTTGAAAGTTTACTGGTAGCGGGAGTGGGATTCGAACCCACGTTTTCCGGCTTATGAGACCGGGCAGGAACCTCTCCTGTCCATCCCGCAATATTGTGTACTGGAGGCGGGACTTGAACCCACATACACCAATTACGCTGTTAATGACTGTGTATAAGACAGTGGCGATACTCCAGTATATAATCGGTTAAAACCCTGTCTATAGTTGATCTTCCGATCCTGAACAACAGTTCAGATTAACCGATTTGTTTTAATTTATTAAGGCCATTCACCAAGAGGTGTACCCATATTGAGACCCTTGAATGCAGGATTTTTATCACTTACTTCACCAGTTATGGCATCAACATAAATCTGTGAATGAAGGTTACCAAAAATCCACTGTGGATTTGCCTCAACAGGACCAACCTGCTTCCTCAATACTACCTGACGGGTGTGAGGCTTTGGAAGATTGACTTCCTGGATTTTCTGGAATGCCTCTGCAAAAGTTACTTTAATTACTTCTTCATTAAGAGGATAATCCTCAACCCAGAATCCATGTACTGCTTCCTCAAATACATCTTCACCAACATGCTGATACTTGTAAACAAAGGTATCAAAACTTGTAGAATCATACTGCTCAATGACCTGGAAAACATTAACTACCATGTTGATAGTTCCATCATTTTCCTCGTCAAGCCAATCCTTCAACTGAACACCAGTCTCAAACCATCTGTAGTCTTCTCCATGGGCGAGAAACATTGCCTGCCTATCAAGTGCAATAGTATGTTCTACAGTAAAGGTAGAATCTACGAAAGTAGAATCCGTAACTGCAACATCAGTACTTTGTTTATCTGATGTGCATTTACAAGAATTCATACACATTACACCCATAAGCATAATGGCCATTAACATAAATGCCTTTCTCATATAAAACAATTATTTTTATTTTAAATAATATAAGTCAAAGAACTTTTTTATTTCGTAGCGCGGACGGAACTCGAATCCGTAATCTTCACCGTGAAAGGGTGGTGTCCTAACCAATTAGACGACCGCGCCATCATATATTTTATTTGGCGGCCATGGGGAATTTCGAAATCCCGACCCTCTGCTTAACAGGCAGCTGCTCTCGCCTCTGAGCTACACGGCCAAATTTTTGTACTGGGTGACGGAATCGAACCGACATCGGATGCTTGAAAGGCACCCCGCCTCAACCATTAGCAGAATTAACCCAGCATAATTTAAAAATCAAAGAATATTCAGTACAGAAAAGTATCAAATAATCTGCGTTCCAGGCGGAGTTCGAAGTATCTGTAACTGTGGCTGTTGATTTTTAGCGGGGGAGGTTGGACTTGAACCAACAATCGTTTTCGTGACAGGAAAATTGCTAAACCATTCGAAGTAACTCTTGCCGATGACTACGGATAACATTAACACCGAGAAAGTTCAGAAGAGGTTGTTCTTTTATTTGCATTCTCCCCCATTATATTTCAAATAACTTGTTGATGCGGACCGACTCGAACGGACATCCCATGATCCAAAGTCATGAATAATCAACCTTTATACTACGCATCAATATAAACGTCGGGGATCGAACCCTGATTGTTTTATCCCATTTCGCGTTCCTCTAGCAACGGAGGTCTCGACTCCTCTCAAACCGGTTTCTACTTACCGAATCAGAACGTTATAAGGATTTGCAACTCTCTTACAAAATATCTGTTTTTGCACTACTTTGGGCAATCACCGGCCCCACCGCCGGAACGCCTGGTACTCCTAACCGGATTCGAACCGGTATTTCCACCTTGAGAGGGTGACTACCTAAACCATTAGTAATGATAGGAGCATATATTTTGTAGGCCCGGTGAGATTCGAACTCACAATGTATCATTGTACTGGTTCCTAAGACCAGCGCGTCTCGCCAAATTTCGCCACGAGCCCATATATTATTTAAATAAACCGGCATAATTTGTAAGCAGATATTCTGCACATTTCCCGGTACTTGCTGTACCGAACGGCCGATAAATTGTTTTTATCTTTTTATCAAGAACATCAGTTGCTTTTTTATTACCTGTAAAAAGTAATATCTGATGATCAAAACAATTAATCTTTTTTAGATCTGCCAGTTTTGTTATATAATTATCAACAATAAGAAATGTAGGTTTGTTTGTCATTCGTTCCAATCTGGAAAACCATTTTTCCTTTGCATAAGCAATAGCATCCGGACAATATATTTCATTATCACTATCTGGTCTTTTCGTCGGCACCTTTACGGAATCATCTTGTAAATAATGTTCAAAGTGTACCTTTATACCAAATGGGAGTGTTACCAATGCATTTTTATATGGTTTCGGTTTCCATTGTTCCAACGATAATGTTATATCAGTAAGATCTATTTTATTCCAATAATTAATCAGTTTTACAAAATCTTCCGAGTTAATCGCAGTCCACATGAATGGATTACCGAATCTAACATTATTCTGTTCATACAATCTGGCACCTACACAATTATTGCAAATAATATTTTTCATACCTTCACAATCTGTGCGGCAGAAAGGACTCGAACCTTCACGGGAGTAATTCCCACCAGCCCCTCAAGCTGGCGCGTCTACCATTCCGCCACTGCCGCATAAAGCTCAGCTAACCTTTAATTCAACTTTTACAACCAATTACCGGCTGAGCCTGTAAGTTTTAGTTAACCATTTCTCCGAAAGATATTATGGTATTAAGTTGTAGCCCCGGCCAGAGTCGAACTGGCATGGACCTTTCGGCCCAGAGGATTTTAAGTCCGCCGTGTCTACCATTTCACCACGAGGCCATAAAGTACGCCCTTCTTATTGATTAGTCTCAGATTATTCTTTTTATATTTCATTATCTTTTGACCACAGGGTACTAAGAGCAGGTAAACAGAATCGAACTGTCATCCCCAGCATGGCAAGCTGGTGCACTGAACCGTTGTGCTATACCTGCAACTTTTTTGTTTAACATTAATATAAAGAACTATTCGAGCCGAGGATAGGATTCGAACCTATACACCGTCCTTGGATTGGAATCGAAGTAACTTTTATCGTGGCTACCGTAAGGAGAAAGATGACAAAAGCATAATTTCTTTACGTGCTCTACCGTTGAGCTACCTCGGCATAAATGGATCTTTCTGAGATACCTACCTCCCCATAGCCTCGCGATTAGCTAAGACCGGACTTGAACCGATTTAAAAAGATCTTCGTGGGAGTGGTAGGATTCGAACCTACTGCGTATCATAGTGCCGGATTTACAGTCCGGTGCCCATCCACCATCTGAGCAGCACTCCCGATTTTTAATTTATATTTACAAAGATACACATTTTTTCGGAATTTAAAAAAAATTTGGAGCTCTTTTTAATCCTCGGATTATCAAGAGCTCCATTCTATGATTAAGTTCCTAATAATCCTATAGTATACCTGGGCCTTCTAATGCAACGAGATCTTCTACTGCGAGCATAGCATAGTTATAACCACCCAATATTGTATTGAGTGTTCATAATCCTTGTATGTTATTATGCTGTTGCATCTTTAAAGCTTATTTTTGTATCTATAAATTATATAGATTATATTAACAATTTTTTTATTTATCTAAACTTAAAAAATTTTTTTGTTGCTTCTCTTAAACACACCCGCCGCAACAACCTTCCGGTACGTTCTCGTTGACTACCTCTGTAATCTCATCGATATAAGGTATCAATTCTGGATATTCCTTTTCATCAATGTTAATGGTCCATGGACCTGACTCTACATGATCACACCAATCCTTATCAAACCAAACGGATCCACCACTACACATTGCATACTTCAATGAATAGAAGGTACCATTAACCATAATCTTTAAAGTGCCGCTGCAAAGGTTCGGCCACTTTCCATCATATGAAATAAACTCTACCATATAATTTAATTTTGGGTGGAGGCCCCCGGAGTCGAGCCGGGTTCTCCGGATTTTCAGTCCGGTGCATAGACCACCTCTGCCAGACCTCCATAATATTGTAGCCCGGGAGGGAGTCGAACCCTCAGAATCATCATTTTGAGTGATGCACGTATGCCAATTCCGTCACCAGGCCATATATATACAGATTTTATTTTGCTATACAATCTGCAAAAATGGTGCTGCAATCCCACCAAGCTGTACTGTTAACGCATCAGCCATTCAACACGGAAATTCCTATACATACGACCAAAACACCGTGGTATTTCGGAAGGCCGAGTTTTTAGCCCGTACGCCCGGCAAACTCGTGGTCCCACCGGGATTCGAACCCGGATCCCATGATTAAGAGTCACGTAGACTAAACCATTATCCTATGGAACCAAAATTGTTTTGCAAAGATAAGTAATTTTTATGAACGAAAAAAATGAAAATCGATATATTGTCCAAAATACCACTTTAAAAACCAATACTCTCTTCTACCCCAATATTTAGAACCTTCCTCGGTATCCATCCATGCAAAGGCTGCTGATATGGTTTGCTTATCAAGATTACCGTCTAAAATATACTTTACCTTTCCTTCTATTATTTTTTGCGTTTCTTTATCGCAAACTCCATTATCACAATATGCAGCAATTAATTCATCCCTTATATTATTAACAAATGCATGATACCATTTCCTTGTTTTCAACCATTGTGAAATCTCTTCTGCTGTTCTACCGTAAACTTTATAATATTCTATATTATATCGCTGGATGAAGAACAAAATTACAAGTAGTGGTATTGTTAAAACCAATAGAAATTTCATAACTATTACTTATTATCTCTATTCCTTCCGATATGATAACCATCACAAAAAAGACATTTATAAAAACTGAAATGTACACCATTCTTTTTACTCATCGCATCAGCAGCTTTCTTTGCCGATTCAATAGTATTATAAGTAACTTTCGGTTTATGATTATGCTGGTTTATATGGGAATTAATACTGAACGCACCCCATGCGTTTCTCGTAATGAAGAAATTTCTAAACCAAGCTTTCCTCTTAAACTGATCTGTAATCCAGATTTTAAAATTGCGCCATTTTATTTTAGGTTTCTGTTCCATATCAAAAATATTTGTGGCCCCGGAGGGACTCGAACCCTCAATCGCGCACCTTAAAAGGGTGGAGCTTTACCATTCAGCTACAAGGCCGATACCTTGTGGTCCCGATGGGACTCGAACCCATAACACCCGGTTTAAAAGACCGGTGCGCTCATCCAGTTGCGCCACGAGACCGTTCCATAATTCTGTCTGGCCTCGTTAAACGCGAAGCCGACTACCGTTTCTGTTTATGTTTATACTGTATCATTTTAAATATATCTTTTTAACAATTCTATTCTTTTCAATGCTTTATCCCGGTAAAAATAATTAAGATCCTTTACAAATAATTCCCTTGCAGAAAGTTCATAATCTAAATCCGATATAAATAATTTTCTTCCGTGAAAATTAATCTCATGATATTTTCGCTCTATACCTTTAACCGGTGTTAACATATCTACCGGTAAATTACATACACAGAATCCAGGATAATCAAGAATATATTTTTCTGTAAAATCAAGAAAGTCTATATCTATATCTGTAAATTCCGTTATTTCTTTTATACCATTAAGGTATAATGATATACTTCCACAATATACATATCGAGATTTTCAAGATTTAAAATAATCATCAATCTTTAGTATTAAATCATCAAGCGCCTTTACCATGTATATAATTTAAATGTTATATTATTACCAGATATTAAATTTACTTTATCACTAGATAGTATCTGTGTTTTTGTTGTTCCTGGCCGACCCTGACCAGATCCGTCTCTATATTCATATGCTATAAGTAAATCCGGCGATTCAAATTCCCAACAATAACTAGATCTTTTATAATATCCTGTTATAAGTTCACCGTCATTTATTTTTATACCAATAATTTTATTATTATATGTATCTAAATCAGAAACATTAAGATCGATAAAAAATGCATTGGATGGTGTACTGTATGAATACTTATAACTATCAGCTTTATAACTTCCACTTATAAAATTTAATCCACTATATGAAAAAGAACCTGTACTTTTGGTTGAAACCGTTCCACTTCCTGAATATATTTCAGTTAAATTAATAACACTATTATCATAATATACATTTGTAGTATTTGATCCAACTAAATAAGTTCTTGGTCGTATAATATCTAACTGAGATAACTGAGATTTTGCATATTTAACAAGATACTTCATATTTAAAATTTTAACTTTAAATATTTACCTATCTTACCGGCAGGTCTAGAAGGATTCGAACCCTCATCAAAGGTTTTGGAGACCATTATGCTGAACCATTACACCATAGACCTATTTTATTATTCAAAATTTACATATTCATCAGGATATTGCATTTTCATATCCTCCCTGTCAGACCACTCACAAAATTTAACGATACCGAAAACCAACCCTCCCAAAACAAACAATATCAATAATCCTTTTACAATCCCCGGCAATTCACGGGGTTCATCTAAGTAATCGTTTTTTCTCTTAAACATATTTTAAATTTAATATCAAATAGTACCCTTGGAAGGATTCGAACCCTCACCGACAGATCCGTAGTCTGGCATGCTGTCCATTACACTACAAGGGCATTGAGCCTCATACCGGAATCGAACCAGTATCTACTGAATACGAATCAGTTATTCTCAACCGTTAAACCAATGAGGCATAATAACCAAACTATAGTCGGGATTCTGTCATTTAAACTTGTCATTTAACTTTTCGTCTTACCCTGGCAGCGATAATTTGGGTAACTGCCTATACTTAGACTTTCACATCCAAATCTGTGTCCCGAACTTCCTCCGTTACCGGCGACAAGTCATCTGATTATTTTAGAGCAAGCAACCGGAATCGAACCGATGTCTTATCCATACCAAGGATATGTTCTCGACCTGCTTAACTATGCCTGCATTTGTAGAGCCCTCCGGACTCGAACCGGAACTCTCCTGTGTATCAGACAGACGTGTTAAACCTGTTACACCAGGGCTCTATATATTCAAATCGATTGCAAAGATAACTAAACTTTTTAATTTAAAAAATCTCTGTACGAATTTTTTCACTATAAAAAGAAAGGCCCCCGATTTTTTACTCGAGGACCAGGTATATATAGAATTAAGCTTAATGTGTGCTAACTTTCATACACAAGTCTCTCGAATTCCTTTATCTCTTTAAAGCCTTTAAAGTTAATGCGAGCAATGGCGCGGGTTTCGTGCCACAACTTAATAATAGTATTTAATACTAAATTACGCATTTTACTTTAATTGTCTTTATAAATTATATAGAAGTCAAAAGACTTTTTTTATTTATTCATGAAAAATTTTAAAAAATTAAAATTTTATTTTTTACAGGTTTTGCTTAATAATCTTTCTTTTTTATAATGTCCTGTAATAAGTTTGCATTTGCCCGCTTCTATACGGCATCTGGGTTCTCCCCTTTCATTATCATATGCAAAACAGCACCCAACGCAAGTAGCTACTGGTATGGCCCTATAATAAATTGCATTTTCTTGATCACAAAATCCATATTTACTGGATGTATTTTGAATATAACGTAATATTTTTTTATATTCTGCACCCTCTATATTCTGTAAAATAAGATACGCTAAATCATATCTTGTTCGATTAGCATCTTCGGGATCTTCGATTTCATGATTATATATATCCCTGTCTGTCCACAAATTATGGCCCAAAAATTTACTATATGTAGTATGATAACTAGTAACACACTGGCGTGTACTTACTTTGATTCTCATATTTCCATTCCCACTTTTTAGTTGCACTATTATATTTACGATCTGCATGACGTCCTAGTTTCATTTCGGTTTCAAAATGTAATCTATTACCAATCCAATCCATATATAATCTTTTTGCCGCTAAATAATAATGAAATTTATTACCATTCTTGGCATACAAATCATATCTAATCTGATCTTCTCCAAACCAATCATGTCCATTATTTTCATTAACCCCTTGAATAACACATTTATTGAACTGTCCTTTTTTGACTTTGACATAAAATACTCCATAGATTTTAAGTTTTGCCAAAAACATCTTATATAAGTCATCAGGACCAAAGAATACCTTTCTCGGATAATTGAAATCCATATATGCCAAACTGCCCATAGGTTGACTCATTGGCTGGACTGAAACCAAATTTGATCCAATGGTTTTTGTAAATACCTGTCGTATAATAGGTAATGTAA
>Ga0326511_10002080_pt1 | contig 16422 bp, 16 predicted proteins | sample 0_2496_0518_D_FD_203701 | JGI IMG/M metagenome (GOLD analysis project Ga0326511, IMG submission 203701) | Bovine rumen microbial communities from UC Davis, California, United States - 0_2496_0518 | ecosystem: Host-associated > Mammals > Digestive system > Stomach > Rumen | place: USA...
TAGATCTTTCCAATCATTTTTATACTTATGTGCTAATTCAAATGCTTCAAATGCTGTTTGTGGAGCAGGTTTGATGCCAATTATAATTTCCTGTTCAGTTATGGCATCAGTCATCTTCTCTATCTGGTCCTTTGTCTTTTCTACATCTTCCTCAGGTATAAGACCTTTACTAAGATCACTTTGTAATTTAGAAATTTGTTCTTTTAAATAATCAATAGATCCAATGACTGCTTTTGGTTCTCTAAAACCAAGTTCTATTTCTTTGTTCTCAATGTCCTTTTTAAGATAATCTATCTTTGCTTTTGTTTCTTCTATCTTATCCGCAGGTATTAATCCATATTCAAGATCATGTTGTAACTTAGCTAATTCGTCTCTTAACCATTGTAATGATTGAGCAACAGGTTTTGGTTCTTCAGGTTTTTCTGGTTTTTTTCCTGAACTACTGCCTGAACTACCATGTTTACTACTACCTGAACTACCATGTTTACTACTGCCTGAACTACCGTGATGACCACCACCTCCACCATATGCTTTAGGTGGATTATAATGTTCAGACATGCCTGCTGCACTTAATTTTCTTTGTTTTTCTAATTCAAGATCTCTTGTTGCTTTTGCCCAATAATCAACGTGATCTTGTTCAGCTTTTAATATAGCTTGAGCAGATTCAGTCCAATATTTGTTCATTTTTTCTACACCAGTCTTACCAAGTCCAGGTGTATGAAAACCAAAATCAAGGTCTGCTCCTGTTATACCAGCTGCACTCATTGCTTCTTTTGTAAGATATCCTTTACCTATTTCATCGCCTACATGGGCCACAGGTCTATATCTACCATTTGCAACAGTACCATATTCATCATTCTTCTTCTTCTGAATAAGTGCTTTTGCATATTCTGCTGCACCAGCCTCAGCAGCTGCTCTTGCAAGAATAGCATCTACTACTTTATCAGTATCTCTTACAAAGAAATTTTCATATTCAGATAATTTCTTTACCTTACCTGCTACTCTATTTACTTCTTCGCCATATTCTCGTTGGAATTTTTCTCTTAACTTCTGATCTTTGTTACATGCTAACCACTTAGCCTGTAGTTCAGTATATTTAGATAATTGAGAATTTACACCATCATATACTGCTTGAGACCAATCTTCTTCTGATTTTTTAAGTTTTTCCTTTAATAACTTGTTACTATCAACCTTTTTACTGTTTTCATCTAATGCATCGCTTTCAGAATTGATTGCCTTAACTGCACCCCATATAGCAACACCTAATGCAACAACTGCAGCAGCAATAGCAATATAAGGATTTGCCATCATAACAGCATTATTTGCCGCTTGTGCTGCTGTTTGTGCTTCAGTTGCTGCAGTTTGTGCTACTGTAGCAGTTGTTGCTTGAGTTTGTGCTGCTGCTAACAACTTTGTTCTCATAGCACGTAACATCACCATCAATGCACTATCCTTCTGAAGTGCATTACCAATCTGAATAACTGTATTAGTCGCTGCCTCAACACCCTTCATCGCAGTTAGTGCCTTAGTGAATGCTTCAGTATTACCACCACATAATCCAACAACTGATGCAAGACCTTGGATAGATGAAGATAATATACCAATACCTTGTGCTGCACCATCCCACATCTTTGTGTCTGATGCTATATTCTTTATCTCATTAGCAACATCACCTTTTATATCTTGCAACTCACCTGCTTTATCTAATACTTGTTGTAACTGTGATTGCAGGTTACGACCGAAGTCGCTATTCTTCATGTTGTCATCAAGTGCTCGCCACTGCATGGTTAATTCTTGTGCTGACTTTCTTGCCTCACGTAATTGACCATTCAATGTCTTTGACTTGCCACCAGCACCAGTCATGGCATTGCCTAACTCAGCAGCAGATTTAGCAGCATTTTGCATCGTTGATTTAAACCCCTCATCTGATGCTGATATTCCAATCTTAACTGTATTAGCCATCTACTTTCTTATTGAATTTTTTTTCAAGAATCTTTCTTCTTGAATAATTTTTCTTTTACCCTCTTTGACCTGTTCTTAAGATCCTCAATCTGATTATTAGTAATCTCAATCTCATGCTCTTCTAATGCAAACTTGTCATCATAGGGTAATGGAAATAGATCAGTCATGGGTTTTTCGGTATATTGCTTCTTAAGGTTGCCTGACATTACTGTGTTATAGTAAGTAATATATCTTGCCGTTTCCCACTCTGTTCTATGGGATTCATGGGACATATTCATCAACATTTGAATTTCCCATTCCTGTATATCGTCCACAAAGTACTCATATGTTACGATCTTGCAGTCTAACACAAGAACCTTTAAGTACTCATGGACGATCATTACTTTTTTGGGTCAACTTTCTTTGACTTATTTTCTTCTTCTTGCTCTTGTATATGCTTCTGTAACTTATCCATCTGCTCTTGTACACATTTCATGAACCATTGTGTAAAGTCATGTGTGATAATAGTTGCATCATCATCATACCAATCATCAAAATCCTCTCTTGTAAGGGTGAAACCAACATACTTGTCACGTTGTGAATGATGCTCAATTGATGATATGATAGCACAATAAATAAGATCTGCTATACATGAATAAGATGACAGTTGATCCATAGTCAATGTCCTGTGATATAAATCCTCAAACTTAAGATATATCTTTTGACAATATATCAACTCAATCTCCTGATCTTTAATTTTAATCTTCATATTCTAAGAATTTTAATATATTTATCTATTTAAAACTTATAATATAAGTTTACTTATATTTAATAATAAACATTGTAAAACAATGTTGTTTCGTTTACGAATAAACATTGTAAAACAATGTTGTTTCGTTTATGAATTAATACCTTTTTATATAATAGAAAAAGGGAATGAAAATTTCATTCCCTTGAACATATGTAAGTCGAATATGAAGATATGTGGCTGCTAGCAGCCACATATATCTTATTCTTCTATCCAAGTAGCAGAACTATATCCTGACCATGCTGTCTTATATGCATCAAGTGTATCTGCAGGAACTGTGATAGATATTACCTCTGCAATATTACCAAGACCTTCATGACCCATTGTAGGAGGAATGATTGGCAATGACTTATATCTAAGTGCAGTATCACTAGTACCAGGTCTATTGTCAAATGCATTGTCTGAAATTGACTTAACATTATTACCAAAAATAATATCTTTGATTCCAGTCTCTTCAGCATTGAACCATAAGAATGATGGTACTGTACTCATATTGATAGTAATATTATTTCCACCTAATCCAGCATTCATATCAATAATGAATGAACCATCCATCTTAATACGAACAGGTACATCATTCAAATCATCTCTACCTGTATAACTGATAACACCTTCATCATTAGAAGTAGGTATTTCTGCACCTGTATTAGCATTATATATCTTGATATTTGCATCTCCTCTAGATACTTCAAACAAAACTGTTCTTGATGTATCCAAATCCATTGTCATCTCAAGATAATCACTAATTGGCAAAACAGGCATCAATGGACCTGCGCCAGTGAATGTGATACTATATGTAGCATTCTCACCTGTATTAGCATTTGCAGTAAGTGAAGTTACCACAGCATAACCTTTCTTTGCAGATTGTACGTCAGGAGTCCATGCCTGAACATTTCCGCCTGTACTTACTAAACCATTTGGATCATAATTAGCAACTTTAGCAAATTGAATCATCAACTTGGTCTTTGCTACCATACGATCAAACATGTCATCATAATCTCCATCGGAATATAAGCATTCTGCTGTCAATTCCCATGTCAAATTACCAATCTCAGATGCTCCCCAACTGCCATGATCCTTAGTTGCTATGTCAACTGTGTTACCTGTAAGAGTCAAGGTATGTGAAGTTGCCCATAAGGGAGCATTATTATTGATAAACAATTGTATCTGATCTCCTTTTAATATTTGTTTACTCATAGGATCAATGTTAAATATATTTAGGCAGTTACCTTAGTCAATGGACCAGCACCTGTAAGAGTTAAACTGTAAGTTGCGTTCTCACCTGTATTAGCGTTTGCTGTAAGGTTAGAAATTACTGCTTTACCTGTACGATAGTTGGTATTTGCATATTGCCATGCAGTTACATTACCACCTACTCTTGTCAAACCATCAGGATCATAGTTGCTAACTTTAGCAAATACAACATCGATTGGCTCTTTCTGTACCATAAGGTCGAAAAGAGTATCATAATCATCATCTGAATAAAGGTTCTCAGAAGTGATCTCCCAAGTAATGTTACCAATCTCTGATGCTCCCCAAGAACCGTGATCCTTAGTTGCGATGTCAACTGTATTACCTGTAAGAGTTAAGGTATGTGAAGTTGCCCATGCGAATGCATTGCCATTGTAAAACAATTGAAGTTCATCACCTTTAATAATAGTTGTACTCATAATTAAAAAATATCGATATTTTTATACACTTTGTATGTTGATTTCAAAATCTAAGGATTGAATAAAGGCATCATTATACCAATCTTCAACCGCATTAGTCAATTTGATTTGTCTTATATTAATTTGATCATCTTTATAACGATGACCTTCTAACCAATTTCTAATCTCATTAGCGATATGAATAACATTCTCATAATTGTTATCTGCTATGTTAATTCTAATGTTAACATAATCCTCATATCTGCCATCTTTACATTGATTTGAAGATATACCTGTTCTCTCTATTGCTGCAAATGGGAATTTTGTTCCTTGCTTTGCTTCTAAAGGATATATATGACTAAATGGTATATAAGTAGTCAAATTTCTATCCTCTGATAATATCTTCAATATATACTTTGTTATAAGTAATGAATTTGTCATTGGTTCAATTCGTCTATAGCATTAGAAATGCTCTCTTTTAATTTATTTACTGCTACTCCTTCTGCTGTGCTAGCTATTGGAGCAAAAAATCTAGCAGGTCTCAATCTGCCATAAGAATGACCATTAGTTTTGTTACGTCTTTCTTTAGTTCCTCCTTCGAAAAACCTCAAACGCCATGTGCCGTCATTAGTTTGACGATTTCCTAAAATATCTACAAAACCTGTTGCCTCACCTCTATACAAATACCCTTTTACACCTTCTATCAAAGGAGTGGGATAATGTTGTGAGGTAGATGACCTGAAATAAGCTCCTGATACATTCTGCTTAGCTTGTGATATAAGAGCATCAACAGCTTGAGATATACCATGTCTCGCTGCTTGCATAATTCTAATATTAGTCTTATCAAACAACTCGCCGAAAAACTCTTTCAAATCGTTCTCAGCACTAATCAATGTCATCTTTTTTGTAGCCATGTCACAAATTGATCAACTCTGCTGTAATTACTTTTTGATTCATCACCCTATCATCATCTATATTCAATATTCTGTATTGATTATCCTTCCATAATATCCTATCAAAATTATCTACATTAATGTACCTTCTAACAGTAAATCTATATGTATGAGCATAAAATATCTCATTATTCTCATTACTCATTCCACCAGACACAGGAACTACTTCTGCTCTTGTAGTGCAACAAGGACAGTATTGATCAAATTGTTCGCCAAACTCATTTCGCTCGACTTGCAACTTTAAAATCTGTATCTGCTCAAATAAAATCCCTGCTCTCATGATTCTGATTTCTTATATGATTTATATGGAAATAACAAATACTCATAAGAGTGTGGTATCTCACTTGCTGTTGCAAATGCTATTCCTTCTCTATTCTGATATAAATTTCCTGCTAACAACAACATAGCTTGCTTAATTGGCATTGGTAACTTACCACCATTATCTTCAACTATATTGTCTATATTATCATTTAAATGCTGATCAACCATCTGCTCGGCAACATCACCGAGCTGTGCGATATACTCGTCATCATCTTTAAAATAGCTGTCAATATTCAAATGTTTCTTTAATATATTAACGTTTAAAAATCTCATATATATTATGGAATTTTTTTTTCAAAAAAGGGTGGATAACTAGAGGATAATCACCCACCCTAAAAATACATAAATAATAAATAAAATATATAATAATATGGCAAATGTTCAAGATCGATCATCACTGACCAACCTCTATTTCAATTGTGCTTCAAGAATTGCTAACTTTACCTAATACGATAGCACCATCACGAACTACTTTGTAGTCGAAGAATGCATTGATGACGAGACGTACTTGACCATTAGCAGCCTTAGTATAAGGATCTACAGTAAGATCAATACCACCCCATTGACCAATATAAAGTTGTGACCAATCACCGTAAGCGAGAGTCATATCAGCCATATGAGTAGTCATTTCAGTTGGAGTACCATCGATTGCATTGTTCTCCATAATCATACCTGTAGCATTAGTACCCTTAATCATTGAACGAAGAGCAGCTTTTGCTTTAGGATTGATTACATACTTGAAATCACCTACGAAATTAGCTTCATCGAGCTCAGCTTCGAAATCACATACTCCTGCATAATCAGAAATAGTAGTTGCAGTAACTCCGTTGAAAATACCTGCTGGTACATTACCGCTTGCTGCTGCATCGCTAAGGATAGTAGCTTCCAATTTATCGTTGATTGCCTCAACTAAGAGTTTGCGGATAAGGTTCTCTGCACCAAGTGTGTCTTGAATAAGGAATTGCTTGCTGATGTCAATATAAGCTGATAAACGGCGTGGAGCCATATTGATGTGATCGAATGAACCAGCACCATTCTTTGCTTCAGTGATCTCACCTTCCCAATATACATTCTCAGCAGTCATGCTAGGAATTTGGAGGTTACCTTGTAAACCTGTGAGATAATTTGCACCTGCTGCTACCAATACGTTCTTTGCCTTAAGTGGCTCAAGAATGTTGAGATAATCAGTAACTACTACATGCTCACCATCAGCCTCTACTGTATAATGTACAGGATCTGCTCTTAATTCTTCGCCAACAGGAAGTTGGATCTGACCAGCAAATGATTGGCCAGCTTTTCTCATAGCTTCAGCACCTGCATTAACAACTGCTTGTGAAGCGCTATCTAATTTTTGTCCGTTTGCAACCTCGCGGATTGCTGTCAATAAACTGAATCTTTTTTCCATGGTAATAGATTTCTTATTTTTATTTCTCTTTGTTTTCTTTACTATACGTTTTGAACGTTTCTTTTCTTCTTCAGGATCTTCTTCAGGATCTTCTTCAGATTCGTCAGATTCTTCATCTTCTCTCTCCTCTTCGTCTTCAGATTCTTCCTCTCGATTTTCTTCGTCTTCTTCACAGGACTTTTGTTCTTCATCCTTTGGTTCTTCCTCATTTGTAGTTTCTTCAACTTGTTCCTCTGGATCTTTTACTTCTTCATCCTCTTCAGCACGAAGGTTAATATCATCTTTTTTCATATCTTGTAATAATTTTTTTGCTCTTTCTGATATAGATGTCTCTTCATATGCAGGAAAAGTTACACATGATACATCGTATAATCCTGCAATACGATTAATAGTACGGTATACACCGTCTTCACGATGTTCCCATGTTTCACTATCCTCATCATTAGGATCTAACGCAAAAGCAAAAGAACATTGTGATAAATCACCTCTCTTAATACTTTCACGTACATTATCACCCATCGGAGAATCTGGTAAATCACATTCAAAATACAGACCTTTATCATCTATTCGTAATGACAATGTTCCTGATCCATTTCTTGATCTACCTAACATATAACTGTTATCATGATTATAATTAAAAATAACATCACTATTATTAATTAAATCTTCCGTAACAGCTGTTGGAGAAATAATCTCTCTAAATCCTCCTAAATCGCATGACAAGGAATTCCAAACTATCGCATAACCACCCACTTTACGTGAATCATCATTACTTGCAATATTGAATGATCGAATTTCCTTATTCATATAATTAATAATAATATATTTGTTTACTTTCTACCTAACTTCCATCCATTAGATAAAAATAAATCTAATTCTTCTCTTTTTACTAATTTATTAATATATCCATTATTGATACATTTTTTTCCTCTAGTAGAATCTCCACATTTTGCTCTGTGTAATGGATCTTTATAATAATTTTTTATTCCTTCACTTTGTTTTCTTCTTTTCTTTTGTATTGCTTCATGTGTCATATAATCTTCTGCATTCTTTCCATACATAGGATTATTTTTTCCTTGCAAACTTGGTCTTGGTCCTTTTAACTTCTGTTTGTATTCTTCAGATTTAGGTTTTCTCAACTTTGCTTTGTGTTCTTCAGATTTAGGTTTTCTCAACTTTGCTTTATGTTCTTCAGATTTAGGTTTATTCTTATTTCCATTACTAATCTTTTCTCTACTTTCCTTTTTATGATGTTTTCCGAAAAACTGATTTCTTTCACCTACTTGACCACCTAATCCTCCGCATACTAAATTATAACAATGTGGATCATTAACTAATTCTGGAGTAACAATAGCTGCTTCTAAAATATAAGCATTCTTTATATCACTAAAATATTGAACTATTTCCCTTATAAAATTAGATTTACCATATTTATTGATAGCATAATTTAATCTTTTTCCACTTCCTAAATAACCATCATCTAAATTATTAGTTGAATGAACTCCATAATAATAATCCCCATTTAAATTATTAGTAGTTTTATAAACAAAATTATACGTCATCTTCTGATTCTTGATTATCTACCGTATTCTCACCTAAAACATTCTGACTCAAATCTGTATAAGGAATAATTAATGAACTAGAATAATCTGTATTCATTGGATTATATCCTAACTTCTCTCTTGCTTCATCAACAGTAAGTATACCGTTTGAAACTAATGAGGTGTAATAATTTGCCATTGTAGCTTTATTTGATTTAAGTAATTCAGTCTCATCAAAATCAATATATTGATTAGGATTAGTAACTAATTTTCTATTAATCTCAGACTCAAATAAATCTAAAATTGGCAATAATGTATGTTGTACAAACTCTAATTGTGCTTGTTCAATATCATTATATGAACTATGACTCAAATCACCCAACAACACAGGATTTATATTAAAGAATCTTGCTATTTCCTCAACATTATAACCTCTTGTTTCAAGAAGTTGTGAATCAGACGCATTTTGTGCAATAGGAATGTAATCACAATCACCTTCCAACACACCAAGACCACCACCTGATGCAGAATGTATCTGCTGCCATTGTTGTCTAATTGCTTTTTGTTGCTCAGGTTTAAGAGGTCTAGAATATTTTAATATTCCTGTCAAATTACATCCACTGCCAAAGAAATCCATAGATGCTTGTTGAGCAAATCCTGATAATTTAATTATATCACGTGCAAACACAATAAACCCTCTACCTGTAACTCCATCATAAGTGTCTTTAGCAAAATGCAACATATCCTCTTGCTTTACTATAGCTGGAACTTCTTTATGATTAGAACATAAATACTGTACATAATCTTCTTGTTTTTTATAGTCAATCTGTACATCTCCATGCTGCATGTATATCAATTTTTCTGGTTTACCATCTACACGTTTGATATATAAAAATGAATTACCATACAAAAGAAGATCAACAACTAATTGTTTTATAACTGTAAATTTTGATTGCAACATATTATAAAACAGTTTTTGAATATTTGAATTCTTGATTATTGTATTTTCATTTGCTTTATATTGTTTTAAATATATTGGCAAACCACCAATTGTGTTACTTATAAGAGATAATGCTGCATATACTGCTGATAATTGGAGTGCTTGAATATCTCCATAATTATACCACATCAATGCAGAAAAATTATTAGACTCAGGAGAAGAAGGTGTAGACAAAACCTTACCAGTTGGTTTCTCAACTGGTTGAGGAATGTCTAAATTTCTTCTAAACATATTTGTAAAAATACCCATAATAGTATATAATAGTATTTATATAATAATAAATTAAATATAAGTAAACTTATATTATAAGTTTTAAAAATTAAATTGCTGTCAAATCAATTCCTGCATTATTGTCTAAATAATATCCACCTAATGCTTCTAACATTGATATAACACAGTCAATCTTTCCAACCTTCTGATCTGCCTTAATCGGCTTAACGTTGTCATTGAAATCAGACTTCAAAGTGGAATTAGCAAAACACCATAACACCATAGGATTATAATCCATCACCACCTTTCCTGACTTCAACAACCTCTCAAACTCTTTAGTAGGACGATTAAAATTACCCAATGCTTGTGAATATGGATACATTGGCAATCCTAAATTAGTAGCATTAACAGCAAACTGTACTGCATTCCAAGTATCGTAATAGATTCCTGCTATAGGTATCTCATAATCGATCTTTTTTATCAAATCTAATATATAATCATAATCTTGTACATTTCCTGGTGTAACCTCTATAAAATGATTATTCTTCCACTCTACATAACGACTAGAATTACGATTATTCTCTAAACAATCCTCTGGGACAAATGCCCATGACTTGAAATACCACTTACCATTTGACTCTACCATCAATGACAATGCTGTGAGATCGGACACTGCAGACAAATCGACCCCTATATACCCATAACTAACATTTGGCAGATTTTTAATTTCTTCAATAGATAATGGTCGCATATTTGACCTCAATAAATCATATTGCAACCATGCATTCTCAGATTGACACCACATATTAAATGTTTTTGTCTTTACACCAGCTTCTAATGAAGAATTATTGACGGCAGACTGCAACTCTTCTTGCATAAACTTCTTAAACACAGTCTGATCTAAACTTGGAGAACATTTCTTCCATACAGACTCATCCTTCCAATCATCTCCTTCATCTAATTGATAAATAGCACTAAAAGTAGTATCATCTTCTTTCTCTCCCCTCAAAATATCTATACAAGTCTGCCACATACTATAACATGGATAAGTCTCCCCAATCAAAAATCCTGCTGTGGTCAACACCATCATCAATGGTTGCTCTCTAGATCCTTGACTAGACTTCATCACCTCATACAACTTCCAATTTCGCTGAACATGAAACTCATCAAATATCACTACCGAAGAATCATAACCATCCAAACTCATAGAATCTGAAGCAAACACATTAACCTTTGAACTAATCATTGGAGCACGAATCTCAGACCGATACTGCTTAAACACCTTCTCTTGTGGATCTAATGACTGACAATACTTTTGAATCATCTCAAATGCAATACCAGCCTGTGACCTATTAGACGCAATCAAATCTATCTCTTGACCTGGCTGCTTATCACCAATAATAGCTGCCAATGCGATCGCTGCACACATGGCAGTCTTTCCATTCTTACGTGAAATCATCACAAACACTTTATTAGTAACTCTGGTCTTTGTACTCTTCCACTTCCACCCAAAGATATTAGCTATTACAAACTGCTGCCAATCTAACAAAACAAAATTATGACCAGCGTGATGACCTTTCCAATGTTTCAACTTCCAAATCAAACTTATCCTCGAATCTACATCTTCTACATCAAAATAAATATCTGATCTACTAAACCAATCTTTCATACGTTGGCAAGCCAACTTAATATACTCATTTGCAACTATTGACCCATCTAACACACCATCCATATACTCGATATAACTTCGAATATTATATGAAGTATCTATATCATGATATTTTGGTGATATTGTCATATTATGATTGTGGTGTCCAAGCAGAACCTGACCAAACGTAATCTACATCGTTATAGTGGATTGTACAATTACCATTATTTGATGGGATATAATCAGTACCTTGTGAAGTTAAGTTGTTAGTTAACTTCATTAATGTTGCTTCTACAGTGATGTAAACATCGGTTAATGATGTACAACCATAAAACATACTATTAAAACTAGTAAGATTACTGCAATCAATATTACATATATTCAATGTTGTAAGTGAACTGCAACCGCTAAACATTTGATTCATATATGTAACTTTTGAATTATTAAAACTAGATAAATCTAATGTAATAATAGATGTACAATTTTTAAACACAAATCCCATATCAGTAACGTTCGTCAAAATAAAACTAGATAAATCTATTGTTGTACAATTTGAACAATCATAAAACAATGAACCTATACCAGTAATTTTTGACATATTATATTGCCCCAATGTCCATTTTTTAATTGACTTAATATTTTCTTTATTTTGAATAGTTAATACTACAAGATTTGAAACATAAACCCAACTATCTAAATAAAAAGTATTGTTTAATGAATCTATGGTAACATAATTTGTATAAGATCCATTATTATTGAATACTATGTTTGGAGCTTGTCCAGTTGCATCAACCAACTCTCCATAAAACAAGTGATCATTAGGGCTTGTCCTCATAATCTTTACTTCACCTGCTTCTTTATCCAATGCTACATTTGGGAACTCAGGATATGTTGATTCTATATAAGCATCATATTCTGCTGTTGTATTGAATGTATTAATGTATTTTGACTTCATTATAATAAAAATTATTTATTTAAAAATATTTAAACCCATTTATTCTGGGAACTATTCCATTCATAAGTATGAGATGGGGTTACTATCACAGCAGTACTAGGAACATAAACCCAACTATTTGTTGATGATCCACAACTTTGCAAATTATTTGTCAAAACATTCAATGTATTAGAATTATTGATATATACTGTAGACAAATTATTTGCAAACACTCCTGAATTGGTCTGTGGGAAGAAGTTAGTCATATATTGAACATTTGATAAATCCCAATTATTCAAATTCAATGTCATCAAACTAGTACATTGATCAAAACAATATGTTGCTCTTGTGACAGCACTAAATGGTAACATAGAAAGATCTAATGAACTAAGAGAACTACACCCTCTAAACATACTATTTATATTTGTCACATTAGAAACGTCACAAGCTGGAGTAGTAAACCTTGCCATATTAGAACAACCAACAAACATATCCTCCATAGTGGTAACATTACCTGTTGGAATCCTAAATGCAGTAAAATAATATATACTACTTCTATTATTGAAACAATTCCTTAATGATGTCAATGTACCACTCCAAGAATCTAAATGGAACCTATCATCAGAATCTATAGTCATACTTACTGTAATACCATTATTCAAATTTGCTGTGATAGAAGTAGTACCTGAAGTAACATATCCTTCTATAAGTGCTTGTGTTGGGGTTGGAGGAACAACTGCTGGCCAAACCTGAACTGAACCCATATATACCTTACTAGCTTGTGTAGTACCTATTCTTATGTCTGTTGCATCATTTATTTTCATAATTAATCTTCATAACTATCTAAATCTATTTCATTCAACAACCCATGAATTAGTATTTCCATCATATACATATGTTGCATTATCCTTATATATAATAACATTTGTCAATCCTCTATTTTTTAATGCAGTTGTAAAATTTGTAAACGTATTGTTATTCACATTATTCATAGTAATATCAACAATACCACCTGTAATATAAAACCAATCTTGAGTCAAAATAAATGAATAAGGAGCCATCTGCCAATTTGATACATCAAGGTGTTTTAAACTACTACATCCGGCAAAAAAACCATTCATTCTAGTCACAGTGGGAACAACTTGCCAACCTGACAAATCTGCAGTCTCACAATCTAACCATGCAAATCCATCCCAAAACTGTGTTGTAGAAGACAAATCTAAATTAAATTTACCTATTTGTGTTATACTTGAAGAACCTAACCAAGCACGCCAACTAGTAACATTTGACGTATCAATATTAAACTCATCTACTGATGTTATAACATTATTTACAAAACACCCTGCTAAACTTGTTATAGTACCAATATTTGCTGGCAACTCATCTAACCAAAACTCTCCATTCTCTACAATAACAGGAACATTAGGAGTACTACCATAACCTACATTAATCCTTATATTAAATGAAGAAGTTGCTGTAGTTGTACCATGAATAAGATGTGTGGGAGTAGGAGGAACAGGAACTGGTTCATTACCCCAATATACATCACCATCTAACATAATCCTTCCTATGGAATTACCATTATACTTAATGTCATTCAAATATTTACTATCAATTTGTATCATATTATAACATACATTGTATTTGAATCTTTTGTTGTAATTGCATCATAATCATTTTGACTTCCTGTCCAGATGTTATGAACTGATGTTGACTGAACTGAACTTGCAAACGCTGCTGCTATGGCTTGTTGACGATTTACATCATCTGCTTGTGTTACAAACTTGCTATTTGCCCAACTTTGTGTTGCATAACGTGAATCAGAATCAGTCTTAGTATAATAATTACTAAACTGATTGTTAATATCAAGATGAGCTAAACGGTTATCTGTCAACTCTTGGGCAATTGCTTCATTTGTGTTATCCCAATCTTCTTGACTAACTCCTGAACCAGATTGCTCTAATGTGGTAACTCTTCCATCTAATGAATTAAGATCTGTAATAGACGCATATTTGTTGCTCAATAATGTATTTCCTTCATATATACCATTACTATCGATCTTTGCAACCTGTGTCTTGGTCATTGTTGCTGGACCACCTGTCACTGTATAAAATCCTACTTCATTGGCAACATTATTTAATGACCATGAAGAATTAGACACATTTCTATTTGGAAGAATAACCTCACCTATACATGCTTGATTGAATGAACCACGTGAGAATAATGATGACTTGTAAAATCCATATAAGTTATCATCATATTGTATGTTAGATCCATAATTGAATGAATTCTGTGCTGTAAATGTCTTCTCACCTGTAATCGTTTCTGAACCTGTCTTATGAACCAAGTTTGTCTCATCTATGGTAACTCCTGATATTGCGGTATTCAACTGGGTTTGTGTAACATAATTAGTAAGATCTGATTGACTAACATAATTGCTTGTTGCATCTGTGATATAATAGAACACATCTGATTCTAATTGCTGATTTGTCTCTAAATCATCATATTGTGATTGTGTCAAACATATTATCTCATTTCCATCATCTGAAGTTACCACATTACTTGGTACAGATGGATTGTTCTCTAAAGTGGTAACTCTTCCATCTAAAGAAGTAATGTTTGATTCTATAGGACTAAGTGCTGTTGTAAGTTCACTATTAGTAATGAATCCACTATCATTTGTCAAATCTGAAGTTGAAGTAGGAATGGTTGGAAGATCTACTATCTGTAAATACTTATCCTCTAACAATGTGGTACCTTCATATATACCATTAACATCGATCTTAGCCATCTGATCTAACACGATATCTCTTTCATTATTAGCTGTATTCCTACAAAACTTAATAGCATCTCTTTCTTCTGATGTATACTCTGAATTAGTATGTGGACCTATAATCTCTGATACTGCAATCTGACTAGAACTTATTCGACCTGTCTGTATACCAGTTGATATATATTGACCTAACAAATTATGTGATACTCCAGCACCTTGAGCTAATATGTCACGTGATATAGTCATTCCTTGTTGACCTAATATACGATTGGTAAATGACTTAGTACCTCCTATAGTCTCATCACCTGTCTTATGAACTAAATTTGACTCATCTATAGTAACTCCTGCTATAGCATCTTGTAACTCTGTATCTGTAACATAATCATCTAAAGCTGATGTCTGAACATAATCTTGAAGAGTTGTATTAAGACTAGTTGTAGTCACATAACTCATTGCATCCAATGAGGATTGTGTAACATAATCATCTAAAGCTGATGTCTGAACGTAATCTTGAAGGGTATTATTAAGACTTGTTTGTGTCACGTAATCATCTAAAGCTGATGTCTGAACGTAGTCTTGAAGTGTAGTATTCAAACTAGTTTGTGTCACATATGACATCTCATCCAACATCTCTAATGTGACAAAATCTCCTGTTGGGATCTGACCTATACTCAACATTGCTATATCTGAATTGATATGCAAATTATACTCATAAGGACTATCGGAATCATAATCAAATGGATCACTAGTTGACTCTAAAGAGGAATCTACTAACTTGAACACTCTAGGACCAAATGCTCTCTTATCATAAGGATCATCTCTCCAAATGACCTCTATACCATAAACAACATACTGCTCTAACACATTTGCATCAATAACTCCTACAACCTTATTACTAGATATAGCAGCATCAATCTCATATCGTTCACCTGTTGGACTTACTACATTCACAACTAATGAATCAACATCTACATCATTCAAATCATAAGACACCCATTCATCACCTTCTTTTATAGTAAGCTGTATCTCTATACTGAAATCATTGCCAGATGTGATCTTCAAAATATTCTCATCATCATTACAACAATTGCAATACGAACTATTTAAAATTATCTTATCCATTTATAATCTTTATTCTATTTTTTCATTCTAGGGTGGGAGTTTTGTCCATTATATAATTATATTATTTTGATATTTCTTATCAACCTGGTTAAAACAGGATATACCCTTGTTAATCCT